>OBEQ010141768.1_pt1 | contig 53899 bp, 48 predicted proteins | sample 1670901 | NCBI WGS metagenome assembly OBEQ01 (sample SAMEA104232315, study PRJEB22302) | groundwater metagenome | biome: forest; feature: aquifer; material: groundwater | place: USA | collected 2011-08-07 | depth 5.4 m
TATTATCAAGCGCCCCGCGTGCCGCCGCCGGAAATCTGTGTGCCGTGCACACCAGCACGGCTCGTGAGTTTGCGGGAGCATCTGAGTGCGTTGCGCGGTGGTCCGGTACGTGTGAAATCACCGCACCGTGGGGCCGACTCGGAATTGCTGGCACTTGCTGCGACCAACGCCGAGCAAATCGGTCGCGCGCACGCGCTGCAAGAACATCAGTGGGCGGGGTTGGCGGAAAAAATTTCTGCGGCCTTGGAATTATCAGAAACGCCCGCGGTGATAGAATGCGTCGATATTTCCAACTGGCAGGGGAAAGAGGCGGTTGGTGCGATCACCTGTTTCATCGACGGTGCGAAGGCGACCGCGCGTTATCGCAAATTTAATATTCGCGGCCCGCACGAACCGAACGATTATGCGATGATGCACGAAGTGCTCACGCGCCGCCTGACCAATCCCGACGCGCCGCCTGCACCGGATTTGTTGGTGATCGATGGCGGCAAAGGCCAATTACACGTGGCCCAGCGGGTGTTGTCGGAATTGGGGGCAAAGCAGCTGCCGTGTGTGGCGATTGCGAAACCGCATGGCGATGAAATCTGCGACAAATTATTTATTGTGGGCAGAAAAAATCCACTCAATGTCCACGCGGGCGATCCGGTGCTGTTATTTTTTCAGCGCGTGCGTGACGAAACCCATCGCTTTGCAATTACGCACCAGCGCAGTCGGCGGCGCGTTGCACCAGCCCGTACTTGAACAGCCAGAGCAGATGAAATTCGACGTCGGTCGCGGAAAATTCGGCGGCGAGTTGTGTGATCAGGTGTGCGACGGTGCAGGGTGTGCTGGTCAGCGGCAGCACGCGCTGCAAGAGTGGCACGGAAATCAATTCTTCCATGACGGAATAGACACGCAAGTTGAGCGTGCCGGTCAGCGCGGCGCGACCGTCGTCTGCAATCACAAAACGATCGGTCGATTGTAAATGGTGCGAGGGATATGCCGCGAAACAGTTGCGATAATCGAGGGTCGGGCCGGGCGCGGGCGTGGCGGTGTGCGTGCGTGCGTCGACCATTAATTCGCACCAGAGCGCCCGGTATTGCGTCACGATCTGCGACCAATCATACCGTGCGATGCGTTCCAGCGCGGCCGTTCGCATCGTGCGCCGCAACGTGGGTGCTTGCGCGAGTTGCTGCAATCGCGCGCGCAATATCGACTGATCCATCGCCGTACTTTGACCAAACGAGAGATGATTAATCGAATCGAGTTGCAGCGGCGCCATGGTTTGCAATGGAGGCGAGTGGCGCTGCGTACAGGTCGGCACCAAAAATCCGGTGCGTTCATGTAAGACCAACGCGCGATACCCGTCCCAATCGGCGGCCACAATCGGCAAACCCGCGGCCATGGCTTCCAGCAGCGTGAGTCCAAATGTTTCCTGATAACTATCGCACGGCGCCACAAAGATATCGGCGGAGTGATAGAGTTGTCGTTTGTGCATGTCGCTGGGATTCGTGACGAGATGCACCGCGCCTGCAAGTCCCCACTCGGCAATCGCCGATCGTAACAGTTGATCGTAATCGTCGGTGCCGGTCGCGCCCGCGAGGATTAGACGAATCTCTTGTTGTGGTGATTGTGCGCTCAGGCCGCGAAAGGCCAGTAAGAGTGGCAATAAATCGACTTTCAAATAATACGACAATCGCCCGACCCAGAGGACCACCGTCGCATGATCCGGAATGCCGAGTTCGCGGCGCATGTGCGGCACGGGAGCGGAAAAATTTTTCAGATCGATGCCGAGTGGAATGACCGTCGTTGCAGGTTGTGTCGCCGTCGGAAAATACGGGCGCATCTGCTGTTGCATCTGCGCCACCACACTCGCCGCGGTCGGTGTCGTACACACCAATCGATCACACGACATCGCGCCATGCAACGCATTGAGCGCGACCCATTCCAGAAATGGTGCATGGCCGAGTGAATGCGTGACGCCCGTAACCACACATGAATACTGCATCACCTCGTTTCGTAAAAAAAATCCGCGATAGAGATCGGGTCCGAGCAGATGCAAGACATCGAGTCGATTTTTTTTGAGAAACGCCGGTGTTTGCGCAAACGTGAGGAGTGCAACGCCAGATTGATCGAGTAACGTGCCGAAATGTGTGCGCACAAATTCTCGTTCGGTGGGACTGGTGACAAAAAGCGTGATGGAGTCGACCGGAGCGCGATGTTGCAACAATGCACGCACGAAATCGTTGTTGGCAATCGCGCGTCCCTTCACGCTGCTCGCTTCCTGCGTGAGCGCAATCGTGTCGGAATAGAAGAGGATGCCTAGATGCATGAGAGTTCCTGTAAATGGGTCATCGCCTTCTGGGCGGCATGATTCCAGGTCCAGCGGGCATGTGTCTGTTGCGCTGCGGTGGCGCCGATGGCTTTTGCGGCGTCGCGATTGGTGTAGACGTGGCGCAATTTTTCCACGAGTGCTTCGTGATCAATGTGCGCCCAGGTGCCGTGCGCGCCCGGCTCTGGGAAAAAAATCGGACAAAAAATCGAATCGTGTGCCGTGACGGGAATCGGGTACGCGCAATCGGCCGAGAGAAATTCCGATGGTCCGCTGTAGTTCGGTGCGATGACGGGCAATCCGCACGCCATCGCTTCCAACAGCGGCAAGCCCCAGCCTTCCGCCTTCGCCGCGCTCACGTACGCATCGCACGCGGTGTAGAGCCGCGCCATATCGTGTGGTGTGGTCAACGGTGTTTCAATGATCACGATTTTTTCGGGATGCTGCAGTCCCAATTTTCCGATTTCGTCGTGCACGTTTACCGATTGCAGCGCCTGCACTTTCACGGCGGAATGCACGATGAGAAAGACACGGTCGGTGGTGGTGAAGGCGTCGTCGAAGGCGCGCAACAACTCCACCATCCCTTTGCGCGCTTCCCATTTCCCGACCGTAAGAAAACGAAATCCGTCGAGTGCGCAAATTTGCGGATGCGGCGCGACTTTTGGATGAAAACATAATGGATCGATGCCTTCCGGAACGACGCGAATCAGATCGGCCGCCAATCCATGATTCATCAGGATTTGCCGTCCCCACTGTGTGGGCACCCAGACTTGGTCAAGTTGGCGCAGCTGGTGAATCGCCGCCGGAATGAGTCGTGTGGTTTCGAAAACCGTAAAACCAATCCGCGTTTTTCCACCGAAACGATACATTTCATGCGGGTAATCCAGCGCAATCGCCGGGGCATGTAAATCAATGTCGAGGAGACGTTCCAACATTGGTAACAGCGTCTGATCCTGCTGTTGCGCCCCGCTCAAGCCATATTTCGGGATGAGACATACGGGATGCAACTGATTCAACGCCGTAAAAAATCCGCGCGCATGAATGGCATACCCGATGTCGCCGGAAATATCCGCGTAGGCGTTGAGCATGCCCGATGTTCTTATGTCCCTATGTCCTTATGTCAAGAATCATTGGACATCGGGACAACTAGTTCGCGGATTCTTTGATCGAGACTTCATCGAGCAGATTCGATGTGAACAGCGCGCTTACGATTTTGGTGGGTTGGCCGTCGTTCGGTGTGTTGAGTACGTGATATAATGGATCGAGTGGATTGATCGGGCGGGGGCGCGGCACAAAAATTCCGCCGCAACTCAGAACGGTCGGATGCGCACCCGACAGCTCTCCCTGGCTGAGCTCGACGGTGCGTTCAATGATCAACTCCGTACAATATTGGTTCACCTCGCCAGGATTCACGGTGACCCCTCCCGAACAGAGGAAAGAGCAATTGATGTGCCACGCGCAGCGCGGCGCGGCGCGTTATTTCAAACGGTGCAATTTCAACGGGTTGATCGTAAGATGGAGCGGAGAGGTGCCGGCCGATAAAATTTTTCGCCGGAGGTGATTGGGGTTCAAAAGTACCGTAATGGGTGTTGGGAGACTGCTATTCCTGTCCCCTATCCCCACGCGCGGTCATGGCGAGGCGGTCGGTGGCGGTGGCTTGGGCATCGGTGGGCCATTGCGGTGCGGTTGCGGTGGATTCGGCCATGATGCGCACGTGGTGCATGATATCAAACATGCGATCCGCCAGTCGGCCGACCGCTTCCGTAATGCCGTCCACGACATCGATACTGCCTGCCACACGTTCGGCGCCGGCGTGGAGTTGTTGCGCGACTGTTTGTGCGTACGCAATATCCTCGGCGGTATGACTGACTTCGGTGGCTAAAGCTTCCAGCTCTGCGCAGCGTTGCTCCAGCGGCGCGATGCGTTCGGTGTCGAGCCATACAAGAGTTTCGGTCAACGCGTCGTCCCGCGCATTGGCAGCGGCGAGTTGCTGTTGCAATGCATCGTGGGCAATTTGCTCGCTGTCATTCAGGCTTGAGGACTTCTCCACATATTTTGTCTACTCAATCGTGAGTTGCCAGCGCTTGGGGTTTTTGAGGAGTTTTTTGATGGCCGTGCAGAACAGATCGAAATCGCGCAAATTGCGGGTGATGACGCGATACAATTCTTCCGGAGTGACCTCGGCATAAAAATGCACCAACCGATTACGATAGCCGGCCATTTGGTAGAGCGCATTTTTGGCGAATGATTTGGTGACAATGCCATGTGCGCCCAGCGCAATGGCCATGCCTTTGTAGGATTCGATACCGCCCCCGGGAAAACGGGCTAAAACATGGTTGGAAATATTAAAAATGCCTTCGAGCGCGCGATGCAGATGGTAGGCGGCGAGTTTGTGACCAGTGCCGTGAATGAATGTGGCGCGCGGAGTTTTTGCCAAACGCTGGAGTTCGGCGATTTCCGCCTGAATGCCATCCAGACGTACGGTAATGGTGGTGCGTTCCAGCGGGAGAGGTGTCATGGGATGCGCGCCAGTACGGCCGATTCGAATGCCCGTCGGAACGGTTCCAAATCAGCATATTCGCGGTTGGTGTGTTCGACAAATGCGCCGCGAATTTTTGGATCGGTTTCAAAAATCACCACGCCGCGCCGGACGACATGAAAACGCACATGCAATGGCGCATCGTGGAGGAAGACGATGTCAATGTTGGTGGGACGTCCGACGACGGTGTCAAAAATTTCGTAGAGCGCGGTGTAGATTTTTTTGCGGCGCGGACCCGGCGGCAATGGGGGTTGTAAAAGAACACCGAAATCAAAATCGCTGGTGGAACGCGCGATGCCCAGCGCACGTGAGCCGAAAAGAAAAATAGTGGCGACGCGGCATCGGTGCAGCGTGCTCCCATGTGCCGATTGGAGGGTGTTGGCGAGGGATTCGATCGACATGGCAACTTTTATCGCATGTGATCTCGCGTAAGGCAAAGAGAAACTTCACTCCGCGCTCCCCAACCGTTCGCGTTGATAGTCGGCCATCACAGACTGACACCACGGTTGATTTTCCACGTACCACCGCACTGTCGCGGCAAGGCCCGCGCGGAAATCGTGTTGCGGACGCCAATCGAGTTCGCGCTGAATTTTGCTCGGATCATTCGCGTAACGGGCGTCGTGACCGGGACGATCGTGTACGTAGGTGATGGCGCTGGCGTGCGGTTGGCCATCGGGGCGCGGGGCGACTTGGTCAAGTGTCTGGCAGATCGTCTGCATCGTAAAAAGATTCGAATATTCCTCGCCGGTGCCGATTAAATAATTCTCACCAATGCGACCATCGCTGAGTAATCGATGCAACGCGCGGCAGTGATCCTCGACATGGATCCAGTCGCGAATATTTTCGCCCGTGCCGTAGAGCGGGAGCGCTTCGGCGTTGAGCGCGCGCAGACACGTCAGCGGAATGAGTTTTTCGGGAAATTGATACGGGCCGTAATTGTTGGCGCAATGTGTAATGATGGTCGGCAAGCCGTACGTTTGAGCGTACGCCCGCACCAAGTGATCCGACGCGGCTTTGGAGGCGGCGTAGGGTGAATTGGGTGCATACGGTGACTGTTCGGTGAAGCGTGTGCCTGTGGGCGCGCTGCCATACACTTCGTCAGTTGAGACATGCAGGAAACGAAAATTATTTTGCTCTGCGGTGGAGCGCGTGCGCCAAAAAATCAGCGAGGCCTCCAGTAATCGTTGTGTGCCCACGACGTTGGTATGTACAAACGCCGCGGGTCCATCAATCGAGCGATCGACATGCGATTCGGCCGCGCAATGAATGACCGCGCTCGGTGAAAAATTCGCAAAAACTTGAGTGACGCAGTGCGGATCACAAATATTGCCATGCACAAACGTGTGGCGCGCATGGTCGCGAAAAGCGCCGAGCGAATGCAGATTGCCCGCGTAGGTGAGCGCGTCGAGATTCACCACGTGCCACGGTGTGTGCTGCAAAAAATAGCGCACACACGCCGATCCGATAAATCCCGCGCCGCCCGTGACGAGTAAGGTGTGTGTCGCTGTCATATGTCTCTCTCCGCAACGGTTCTTTACGGGTCGGACTTGAGTGTGAGTGTCGCCGCCAGTGCGCGATAGCGCTGCTGGCGCGCGGTGTCGCCGAGACGTTCGGCTAATTGCGCCGCGCGCAAGGCCAGTGGTGCGTGCTGGGGACCGGCGTGCACGAACGTCCGTTCCCAGATTTCCAGCGCGGCGCCAAAATATCCGGCCAAGGTGTGCAGATAGCCCAGACCGATTTCGATGAGCTGTTGATCGAGTTGTGCATCGTGACTGATTGGGAAGACGCCGGGATCACACGAAGACAGTGTGTTGTGTGTGAGCGTGTCGACCGTCGTGCGGAAATCTTGCATATGCAATTGATGCAACCATCCCGTTTGTGCCTCGCGAATATAGGATTGGCGCGCGTCCCAGTCGGAGAGAATCTGCGGTAATCGTGTCGCGAGTTGCGACACGTCGGAAAAATATTGCAGATGCTGGCGATCGAATTCCGCAAATCCGACCGTCGCGGGATTTTCATCGCACGATGGTGTGGCCATGAATGGGAAGCCACCGGCTTGCAAACATTCAATGACATTGAAGGTGGGGTTGCGATGCGAAAACATCACGGTCAAATCGATCAGACAAAAAGATTGCCGATATATTGCGAAGAGACGGTCGCGTTCGGCGATCGGGCCTCCGCAAATTTCTTGCGGCAACACCCGCTCCCACCCGCGTCCATACACGGTCAGCCGACAGTGCGACGGCAACTTGGTGCGGAGTTCCTGCACATCGCGAATGCGTGATTGGCGATAGAGCATCTGATCGATCATGTTCAGCAGATGCCGCAAAAAAAGTGAATCGCCAGGCGCGGGTTGCGTCTGCATGTAGTGTCGCAAACGCCACAAGTACCGATGCAACACCACACCGCGCGGTAATGTCGATGAACGCTCGAGCAGGTCGAAGAGTTCGTTTACTTCGGGAAACGCCAGTGCGACGTCGGTGTTGGGATGATGAATGATCGCGATGTCGCGTGCCAGTTCTTCGCGACGCTGCACTGGTGGCGTGGATGGTCGTGAGGGATCGGTGTGCGGATATGGAAAATACGATGTCGGAATGCGCGCCGGTCGATAGAGCGCGCCTTCATACGGAAAGATCGTGAAATAGTGCAGCTGTTCTGTGTCCCAAAAATTGGCGATCAGGTCGAAGGCAAATCCACCTTCAGTGGAACTGTTCTGCTGAAAAAACCAATCAGAAAAAAATGCGCCGCACGGAATGTGCACGTGTTGCAATATTCCCCAGGAGAGCAACACGTCTTCCAATGTGCACCAGACGCGAAGATTCTGCCACATCACCCACGGCGGTGGATCCGCTTCAAGAAATGCGAGGAGCTGCAATGCGGTTTCGCAGTAGGGGGCGAAATATTTTTCAAACGCCGCGCCCTGCACATCATCACGCGACAAATACACGCCGCCAAAAATTCGCGTGTAGTTGTAGGGGGCGCCGTGATTGCCGATCACGAAGCGACGCGCACTGCGTTGCGGATCGACGTAGTGAAACATGCGATCCTGTTCGGTGCGGTCGTGCGCATTGAGGCAGAGCAACACGTTGCGTGTGCCGCGCGGACGGGCACGCAATGCGGCGTAGCGGTCGGCGTGTTCGCGATGAAAGGCGTGGGCGCGTTGCACGAGTGCAATGGCTTGGTGCAGTCGTTCATAATATTCCGCGTCCCATTCGTGCGCGGGGAGTTGAAAAATCGCGATGTCGTGCCAAATATTTTCCGGCAGCGCAAATAATTGCAATGCGATCTGCCCGATCTCTTGCGAATAAAAAATCGGTGCGAAGGTGGTGTGGGCGAGTGGGGTGCGAAAGCCATGTTCGCCGGTGCAGAGCCACAGCTGCGGATGTGACGCCTGCGGTGGTAACAGCAAACCCTGATCGCGTGCGGCTTGCACGAAGGCCGCGCATTTTTCAATCACAATGGCGGGATGGTGCGTGTCCCAGTCGCGCTGCAAAATTGGCAGATGTTCGATGCCAAAAAAAATCGCGGTGGTGGCGCCGGGCAATTTTTTTGCGGCCGCGATATTTGCGAGTGCGTGTTGCATGCGTTCCTGTCGTGACCACAACGGCAGGGGAACTGGTGCAATGCCAGCTAATGTTATTTGATCGTTCGTCATGAGCCTGTTTTTTTGCGGGCGTGCGCTTGTAACATCCAGGCGTCGCGATGATGCACGCGTTCCAGCGTGGTGATCTCGCATCCAAAGTGGTGGAGCATGCCCCGCAATTTTCCTTCCGTGTAGGCGTTCACATGATACAAACCTGGTTGCGATTGACTGCCAAAAATCCAGGTGAGTAACACGCCCCAGCGATTGTCGAGCGCGGGACCATTGCCGAAACCATACTCTGGATGGGTTTTATCGTTGTTTGGAATAATCTGATAAAATCCCTTCCAGTCATCTTTGGCGGCGAGCCACGTTTCAACCGTGGAGACAAAATCGGGCACGCGGATGTCGAGTGTGCCGCCGGGTTTGAGCACGCGCACCATTTCATGCCATGCATATTTTTCCGCCATGTAGTCGAGATGCTCGAGCGTGTAGTGCGTCTTGATATGATCGACGGATCCATCAGTCCAATCGAAGAGCCGGGTGACATCGGCGTAGCGTACGCGATCGTCCAGCGGAAATTTGTCGCAATTAATCCAGTGGTGTTCGTCGTCGCTGGGCATGAGATCGCGGCCACAACCCAAGTAGAGACACGTTTTCATGGTGATCTCTTAAAGGGTTCAGCGTTCAGGGTCAAGGGTTCAGGGAGTGGTGCGGCCCAAGCGAGAATTGATTTCGCACGGTCGGGATTTCCGATAAGGATCGGTGGTTCATTCGTGCGTGATTGATTTTTTCCAAATTGGAGCAGCGCCGGATCGGTACGCAGTGTGGTGGCAAGTTGCGTCAGGAATGCGCGCACGCTGGTGCCATGACCACTACAGAGATTGATGATGTCGAATCCTTGTGCTGGTGGCCAATGCGTCAGTGCTGCGACATAGCCGTTGCCAATGTCTTCGGCCGCGACGAAATCGCGCACGAGTTCGCACGGTGAAAGGGGCAGGGCGATGCCACGTTGCAAATGATGCACTGCCGTACTGATGAGTTTTTCAGGTGATTCGAAGGGGCCAAACGGCATGAAAATTCGCAAGACGCGTGTGGGGAGCGCAAACCGGTGTGCGCATTCACGGGCGCACTGCGTCGCCGCGAATTTGGTGAGGCCGTACGGTGTGTCGGGGGGCGCGTTTTCGGTTTCAACGTGGGCGTGTGCGCCATTCGCGTATTCGGCGGCCGTTCCCGTGAGGAGCAATCGTGCGGTGCCAATCTCGGCGAGCACAGGATAGAGTGTCTGCAAAAAATCTGTGCCCAAACGATCACCGCGGACTCGATCGTACGTGGGCAAATGATTCTCGTGCGTCCACGCGGCGTGATGTACAAAAAAATGCGGGCGTTGCGTCTGTAGCAGCGTTCGTAATTCGGTGGACATTTCCAGATTCAGCGTGACGCATTCAACGCCCGCGTCGGCGATCCAGCGCAGACGCGCCGCACGATATGGTTCATACGCGTCGCGTTGATGTGAAATAATGCCGGTGACGGCAAATCCACTGTTGGCGAGTGCGCGCGCGATGTGACAACCGGTGAAACTGCTCACGCCCGTCATGACGATGTTTGGTTGTCCCATGTCCTATGTCCCTATGTCCCGAGGTCGGGAAAATCAGGTCTGCACTAATTCTGGACGCAACCAACGAATGGTCTCTGTAATATTCTGCGCGAGATTGCCCGTGGGCGTGAAGCCGCGCGCGGCGATTTTTTTGGCGAGCACATGATACGAGAGTTGATTCATGATCGGCGAATCCACCATGTCGATTTGCAAGGTTGGAATATGTTGTTGAATCGCCGTGACGATGTCGCACACGGTATGATTGGCGGTGACGATATTGTAGAGCGTGCCGTCGAAGCAATTTTTTTCGATGAGGCAATCGATGGCGCGCGCCGCGTCTTCGAGTGCGAGATACGGTCGATGCTGTTCCCACGCCGTGCGCCACACCGTGAGTGGCAATCCCCAACACGCCTGCCAGATAAATTTATTCACCGCCGTGTGAAAACGCATGCCGATCGACGGCCCGTGAATCGTGCCCAAGCGGGCGATGCAACATTGCAAGCCGTGATCGCGGGCGAGTGTTTGTAATAATTGTTCAGCGGCGAGTTTGCTCTCCGCGTAGGGACTTTGCGGACGTAATTGCTCGTGCGGACAGGTTTCGTCGACGACGTCGTGTTGCGAACCATACACGCTGGTCGTGGAAGGAAAAAACAGTTTGGCGCCCGTGGCAAGGCAGGCCTGCGCTACGCGTCGCGTGCCATCGCAATTCACGGTGTGGACTTCCGCCGCGCGTTCGACGCTGTTGGCGGCGTCGGTGAGTGCCGCCAAGTGAATGACCACATCGATGTCATGAAAAATTTTCAACAGATCGGCGGTGCAAATATCGGCTTCGACGAATTCCCAACGCACACCAGATGGCGGATGCAGCAGCGACGCGGTGCGCTGGGTGGAGAGATTGTCGAGCAAAACGATGCGCGCATATTGCTGCGGACGGAGTTGGTGCACATAGTAGGAGCCGATGTGGCCGAGCGCACCGGTGATGAGCAGGCGTGTCATGGTGCACATCCTTCGCGCGCGCAGCGCAGAAATGTTTCGAAGTCGCGCAGGTAATCTGTTTCGTCAAATGGGTGATCGCTGATCACCAATAACACGGTGTCGGGATCGCGGTAGTGTTGACGGCTCCAAATCATCGGCGGAATCAGCAATCCCGTTGTGGAGTCGTGGAGTAAAAAAATATTTTCTGCAACGCCATCGTGACAACGCACGGTGCACTCGCCCGCCAGGCAGCAGAGCAACTGGTTTGTGTGGCGATGGGCGTGTTCGCCGCGCGTGGTGTGTGCAACGACGTCGCGAATAAAAAAAATATTCTGTGCGGCAAATGGAACGTCGCGCAGCGGTTCCAGAAAATGAATGGCGCCGCGGTCATCGCGCAGATGGCGCAGCGAAATGTTCTGAATGTCTGCGAGTGTCGCCATGGTTATTTCGTCCAGTCGTACCCGATCGCGGGATCGTCGGGTGCGATGCGCAATTCGTCGCTCGGATCGTAGATGCGCGACGTGACGTAGATCATTTGCGCCGGTCCCTGCAGACATTTGCAGCCGTGCACGACGCCCGGCGGGATGCGCAAGACCTGTGCGGGTTGGCCGTCGCCCATGAGTAATTCCAGCGTGGTGCGATAGGTCGGTGATTCCGCGCGCGCATCATGCAAACCGACGCGAATCACACCGCAACCAATATACCACCAATCGGTTTGTTGGCGATGCCAATGCCACGCCTTCACCACGCCGGTGTGAATCTGCGAAATACTGAGTTGACCAAATCCTTCCGCGAAAAATGGATCGGTGGCGCGAATGATTTCACGAAAGGTGCCGCGTTCGTCGGGATGAACGACGAGTGGTTTGATAATGACATCATGAATGGCGGTCGGGGGCATCGTCATTCCTCACGCGGTGGTGGTTGATATGCCAACACCAGCTGCCGACTGCCGGTGGGTTGGTGCGTGGCCGGGATGTTGTGAAAGAGCTGCAGCGATGGTGGCACGCAAGAGTACTCACTGCACGCGCGCTCATCGACGAGTCGGAATTGCTGACTCTGCACGGTATGCAACAGGTCCGCGCGCGAAAAAAACCAGAGGGGCAACAGCGAATCATAATACTGTTGTGCGGTGGTGCACGATGTGGCGGCGTCAATCAGCGGGAGATCATCGAGCAGGAGATAGCGCGGTTGTAATTTTACGATGACCGACAGCAATTCCTGCCAATCTTCCACATACTGCAGGCAAGAGCCTAAATAGACGAGGTCGATGTCCATGCGCCCGGTGGGAATCGTGGTGTGAAATTGCAACCAGATATCGTGCGGCCAGAGCGCGCGTCCTTCGGCGCAGAGCGTGGCATTTTCCACGATGTGATAATCCACGGCGCGCGGATCGATGAGTTGTGCGCGCACGGCCGCGTATCCGGTGCCCATGCCACCGCCGATGTCGACGATGCACACCGCGCCCTGATAGCGCGCAATCGTGGCCGCGAGTAATGGGAGTAGGCTGGGAGATCGCGCCAGCAGCGGCGCGGCGGGCGACGGAGTTTTTTTGATGGTCGCAATGGTCTGTGCGCGCACGGCGGCGATCCAGCGCTCGCTCAAAAATCCGGCGCCTTGTTGTGGCACGGCGGAAAAATCGGCGTAGCAGCCGCGAAAGATCGGACCGTGAAATGATGTCGTCATGATCGCCACTCCTGCAGGACCGCACAGATGTGCGCGACGTCGGCGTCGGGGAGTTCTGGAAAGAGTGGGAGTGTGAGAATATTTTTTGCGATGCGTTCCGTGACGTGGAGTCCGCCCGCAGGCGCCAAATGGCGATAAGCGGGCTGTTGATGAATCGGGATCGGATAGTGAATCGCCGTCGCAATACCACGCAGGGCCAGATGCGCTTGCAATACGTCGCGCTGCGGTGTGGTCACGACATACAAATGCGGTGCGGCGAATAGGTCGGCATCGTCTGCGGCCGGTGCGTGTATGGGTCGATCGTGCAGTGCCGCGGTGTATTGCTGTGCGATGTGACGACGTCGTTCAATTTCGTGTGCGAGGTGCGGAATCTTTGCGCGTAGAATCGCCGCCTGCATGGCATCGAGCCGCGAGTTCCAACCCGCAGATTCGCTCACGTAGCGCGTCTCCCATCCGTACTCGCGCAACGCCCGCATCTTTTTTGCCAGCGCGGCATCGCGCGTAACGATCATGCCGCCATCGCCGCACGCGCCGAGATTTTTCGTGGGATAAAAACTGAAACACCCGCAATCGCCAACGGTGCCGACGTGCCGATTCTGCCAGCGCGCGCCCATGGCCTGTGCGCAATCTTCGATGACGCGCAATTGATGTTTTTTTGCATGGTCACAAATCGCGGCGAGATGCGCCGGTCGACCATAGAGATGCACAGGCACAATGGCGCGGGTGCGTGGTGTGAGGGCGCGGGCGATGGCATCGACGTCGATCGTGAAATGTTGCGGATGAATATCGACGAACACCGGCGTGGCGCCGGTTTGGCAAATCGCCGCCACCGTGGCGACGGCGGTGTGGGCGACTGTGATGACTTCGTCGCCGGGGCCAATGTCGCATGCACGCAAGGCCAACCAGAGCGCATCGGTCCCCGAAGCCACGCCAATCGTGTGCGGGCTGTTGACCACGGCGGCGAATTCATTTTCGAATGCCGCGACTTCGTCGCTCAGAATGTAGCGACCGCTCTGCAACACGCGCTGCACGGCGGCATCGATTGCCACGCGATGCGCAAGATAGCTGGTGTGCGGATTCAAGCAGGGAATCATGTCTGCACCTGGACGCTGGGCACATACAAAATCCATTTGCCGCCGCGCGCGCGATACGCGGCCTCTTTGGCGAAAATTTCCTCGCGGTGATTCCAGCCGAAGAGGAGGGTGTATTCAACGGTGGTGTCGGCCAGAAAATCGGCGTGCGGGCGAATCGGAATATGTGCGCCGGGACTGACCTTGCCCTGTTTTGTCGGCGTGGTGTCGCAAATATATTCCACGAGATCGGGACCCAGTCGGCAATAATTCGCGACGGTCGTACTCTTCGAAGTGGCCGCATATCCGACCACGCGTTTGCCTTCGTGGTGCAGCGAGCGCAGTAGCGTGCGCAGCGCGTCGCGCGTGGATTGGCAGCGATGGCGAAAGCGCAAAAATGTATCGGGATCGAGCAGCCCCGCGACCTCTTCCGCCGCGAGACACGCCTGCACGCGCGGTGCGATGGCGTGCGCACCGCGATGCGCCGCGGTGACACGAATCGATCCGCCATGCGTCCAGATCGGTTCCACACCGATCACTTCCAATCCATGTTGATGGTACGCCGCGCGCAACGCCGTCAGCGAAAAGTAAAAAAGATGCTCGTCGTAAAATTGGTCAAATGCGGTTTGTGCGAGAATATCGCCTAAATAAGGGTCTTCCGTAATAATCACCCCATCGGGCGCCAACAACGCTGCCATGCCCGAAATCGCGTCGTGCAGATCGGGCAGGTGACACAACACATTCGTTGCCAGGATGACGTTGGCTGCGCCGTGTTGCACGCGAATATTGTTGGCGAGATCGCTGGTGAAAAAAGCGCATTCAGTCGAAATATTTTTTTCACGCGCGGCAGCGGCGACATTCGCCGATGGTTCGATGCCCAGATGGCGCACGCCGGCTTGCGCAAAATGCGTGAGCAGCGTGCCGTCGTTGCTGCCGATTTCCACGACGAACGGATCGTCGCTGGCGAGATGCTGCGTTTGTACGTTCGAAGCGAGTTCCCCGAAATGTTCGATCATGCGCTGACTGGTGCCAGTATAAAACGCGTATTGCTCATGAAACATGCGCGTGGGATCGGGTTGGGCGACTAATTGCACGAGACTACAGCGCGCGCAATGCGCCACGGCGAGATCGAAAAAATATTCCGTGGGAATATCGGGTGGCGCCAGGAAGCCATTGGCGATGGGCATTTGGCCAAACGAGAGAAACGGCGCAATTTTCGCCGCGCAGAGTCGACAGGTGGACATAGGCGGCAAAGTATAAGAGCCGCACGTTGACGAGTCAAAAGATTTGCGGGGAATTATTTGTCCCTACGTCCCTATGTCCTTACGTCCCTGCGTCTTTTGAAGGATGGTGACGGATTTGATTGGCGTAGGGACGTAAGGACATAGGGACGTAGGGACGTAAGGACATAGGGACGTAGGGACGTAGGGACATAAGGACGTAGGGACAAAAAAAGCCGTAAGCAACTTTTTCTGCGATCTGCCGATAATAAGAATATGAAGAGACTTCATGCGACCTGGTTGCTGGTGGCCCTGGTGGGCGCGGTCAGTATTTCTGGATGTGGCGACGGCTATGGAACGGGCGATCAGCCCATCCCGCCGGTGCAGCCAACGGTGACACCGCCGTCGGTTCCGGCGCCAGAGCCGGTGATAAGTGCTGAGAACGACGTCAGTTGCCCGGGAATAGCCGCCGTCAAAGTGAGCACGAACACGAAAACGTCCGTGACCCACAATGATGGATGGACGAGTGGCGCTCAGGTCCTGCAAACGGCGCTGGATGACCACACGACGGCGATTAGTATTGGTAAACTCGACTCGCCGCTGCCAGCCGGGAGCGGGTATCAGGTGTTGCAGATGCAGTTGCGCAAAATTTCCGAGACGACCTTTGTGCCATGCGCCGTGAGTTATCGCGTGAAAGATGCCGCGTACACGATTCAATCCGGCAGCATCGTTGTGGACACCACCGCGCAGACCAAGGGCATTGCCTCGTCGGGGACGTATACGTTCACGGTCGCATCCGCGAATGGTGCGACGAATGTGCAGCAAAAAATATTGGGCGGGGGTGTGACGACGAGCATCATCAAAGGGAGTTACGTACTGGTTCCATCGCTGTCGACGGCAAAGACGAGTTCGGTGCAGGTGATTTTGTGGCAAGATGGGAATGTGCTCTCGACCGATACGGTGACGGCCAAAAAACGCGATTTGGAAAAACGCTTTCATTTGGCCGACGGTGCGCTCGACGACGATCCGGAACAACTGCGCGATCAGGCAATTCGCGGCGATATCGACGAATGCGAGGTCTGGCAATCGCTCATGAGTGCGCAACAACAAACCATTACGGAGACCGATTGCGATATGAAATCGGTGGTGAAGGCAACGCCGGGCGTGATCGATATCGTGAAAACCATTGCGAAGGGCACACGCCTGCAAGGAATTTTTGTCGACGACAGTCGCACGTTGCCGCGGACGCGCGCCCAGGTGTTGGGTTACGATAAAATTATTCCGAAAGATCTTTTCATTGTGTCAGGCGATTGGGGCGTCACGAAATCCGAAGGTGGATTGTTTTCCGTCGGCAGCATGGCTGCCAGCGCGGCCTTTGCCAAACGCGCCGCGAATGCACAATTCGCCACGTTACCGCCCGCGAGTATCTTGCTCATCGACGACAATCCGCAAAACATCGCGACCGCGCAGGCCATGGGCTGGCAGGCGCTGCTCTTCACCGATGCGGTGCAACTCAAAAAAGATTTGAAGACGCAGTTTGGTATTAATGTGCCGTGAAATACGGGGCTGCCCCCTTTGCCCCGTAGTATCTGACCCAAAGCCCTATCCCATCATCGTCGCAATCGTTTGCGCATACGGCGCTTCGGCGATGCCGGCTTCGGTGATGATCGCGGTGATGAGATGTGCGGGCGTCACGTCGAACGAGGGATTGAAAATCGTGACGCCGTCGGGTGTGAGTTGTTGATTGTTGATGTGGGTAACCTCGCGTGCGTCACGCTCTTCGATCGGGATGGCCGCGCCGTTTGGGCATTGCAGGTCGACGGTGGAGCGGGGGGCGGCGACATAGAATGGAATGCGATGATGTTGTGCCAAAACAGCCACACCATACGTGCCGATTTTATTGGCGACATCGCCATTCGCGGCGATGCGATCCGCGCCCACAATAATTTTCTGAATTTTTCCCTGCTGCATCAGCCACGCGGCCATGTTGTCGGTAATCACCGTGACCGGCAGTCCAAATTTTTGCAACTCCCACGCGGTCAGACGCGCGCCTTGCAAAAACGGACGCGTCTCGTCGGCGATGACGTACAATTTTTTCCCGGCACGCGCCGCCGCGTAGATCACGGCCAGTGCGGTTCCGCCGCCCGCGGTGGCGAGCGCGCCCGCGTTGCAATGGGTGAGCACCGTGTCGCCATCGTTCAGTAACACCGCACCGTGCAAGCCCATCTGTTCACTGGTGGCGAGATCTTCGTCGAAAATTTTCTGCGCCTCGATTTTTAATTGGGCGACGATCTGTGCAATCGGTGTGGTGCGTAACGCGTTGGCGGTGTGCAGCATGCGCAGGACGGCCCAACGCAAATTCACGGCGGTCGGGCGCGTGGCGTTCAGTACATCGCCAATGCGGCGCAATTTTTCCATGAAGCCGGCAAAATCCGCGACGCCAATTCCGCACGCGCCCAACGCCATGCCCATGGCGGCCGCCACGCCAATTGCGGGCGCGCCGCGCACGACCATGGTTTTGATCGCCTCGGCGACGCCCATGTAATCTTCGTACGTGACGTAGATTTCTTGCGTCGGCAATTTGCGCTGATCGATCATGACGACCTTATCGTCGTGCCAGCGAATGGTGTGGATCGGTTGCATTACGCGCCGCCTAATTTTCGTTTTAATAATTCATTCAACAACTGTGGATTGGCCTGACCTTTGGTGGCCTTCATGACCTGGCCGACAAAAAATCCGAGTACGCTGATTTTTCCGGAACGATACAGTGCGACGTTTTCGGCCTGCGCGGCCATGATGTCGTCGATCGCTTTTTCCAGCGTGCCGGTGTCGCTGACTTGGGCGAGTCCATCGCGCGCCACAATGGTGTCGGGCGTCGCGCCGGTCTGATACATCTCATCGAAAACCGTTTTGGCGATCTTTCCGCTAATTTTGCCACTTTCAATGAGGTTCACGAGTGCGCCCAAATCGGCGGGTTGGACTTTGGTGTCGGCGAGTGTTGTGCCGTCGGTGTTCAATCGCCCAACCAATTCCGTCGTGAGCCAGTTCGCAATTTTTTTCGGGGCGCTGTTGCCGTGCACGGCGCGTTCAAAATATTGGGCGAGCGATTGTTCGGCGGTGATCACACGCGCATCGTAGGCGGACAAACCCAATTCGCTGTGATAGCGCGCAATTTTTGCCTCGGGCAATTCCGGCAATTCGGCGCGGGTTTTTTCGATCCATTCGCGCGCAACAATCAGTGGGGGCAAATCGGGATCGGGGAAATAGCGATAGTCGTGGGCCTCTTCCTTGCTGCGCATCGATTCGCTGCGGCCCGCTTTCTCGTCCCACAAACGGGTTTCCTGGATGACGGTGCCACCACTGCGTAAAATTTCGGTTTGACGTTCGATTTCGAAGGCGATGGCGTGTTCGAGAAAACGAAACGAATTAATATTTTTGAGTTCCGCGCGCGTGCCGAATTTTTCGGTGCCGACGGGCCGCAGCGAGACGTTGGCGTCGCAGCGCAACGAGCCTTCCTGCATGTTGCCATCGCAGATGCCCAAATACATGAGCAGCGTGCGCATGGTTTTCAGATACGCAACGCATTCATCCGCTGAACGCAGATCGGGACCGCTGACGATTTCGATGAGCGGCACCGACGAGCGATTCAAATCGACACAACTGCCCGCCGCGCCCACCACATCGTGCAACGATTTGCCGGCGTCTTCTTCCATATGAATGCGCGTAATCGAAACGCGTTTGGTGCGATCGTCGATCGCGCAATCGAGATAGCCGTGTTCACAGAGCGGTTGGTCGTATTGCGAAATTTGGTAGCCTTTGGGGAGATCGGGATAAAAATAATTTTTGCGCGCAAAGACACTTGTTTCGGCAATCGTGCAATGCGTGGCGAGTCCGGCGCGCAGCGCAAATTCGACGGCGGTGCGATTGAGCACGGGCAGTGCGCCGGGTTGTCCCGTGCAGACCGCGCAGATATTGGTGTTGGGGGCCGCGCCAAACGCGGTGGAGCAGGCGCAAAATAATTTGCTCTGCGTACGCAACTGCGCGTGAATTTCCAGACCAATGACGGGTTCGTAGTTCATAACGGTTTTTTCTTATGCCATTCCGTTGCCTGCTCATACGCATGCGCAATGCGCAACACGCAGGCTTCGTCGAAATTTTTGCCGATGATTTGTAAACCAATCGGCAAATTATTTTCTGAAAATCCGCACGGGACGGAAATGCCGGGCAGGCCCGCGAGATTGCACGAGCTCGTGCAGATATCGGCCAGATACATTTGCACCGGATCGTCGACCCGCTCACCCAGGCGGAATGCGGTCGAGGGGGTGGTCGGTGTGCAAATCGCATCGACGGTGGCAAACGCCTGCGTGAAATCGTGCGTGATGAGCGCGCGCACCTGTTGTGCCTTGCGATAATACGCGTCGTAGTAACCGGAGCTGAGGACGTACGTGCCGAGCACGATGCGCCGCGTGACTTCGGGGCCAAAACCCTCGCTGCGACTCGCCTCGTATAATGCGCGCAGTGAATCGCTGTGCGGACTGCGATGACCAAAACGAATACCGTCGAAGCGTGCGAGATTGGACGACGCCTCGGCGGGCGCGATGATGTAATAGGTTGGTACCGCATATTTCGTGTGCGGCAGATGCACCGGCACCACCCGCGCGCCCAGATCCTGCAAGGTTTTGATGGCGGCGCGCACCGCGGATTCCACGGCGGGTGTGAGACCGGCTTCAAAATATTCCTCGGCGATACCGATGGTGAGTCCACGTACGTCTGTGGAAAGTGTCGCGGTGTAATCAGGCACAGGAACATCGAGCGATGTCGAATCGCGCGGATCGTGTCCCGCAATCGCACCGAGCAAGAGCGCGCTGTCTTTCACCGAATGCGTCATGGGACCGATTTGATCGAGTGACGACGCGAACGCGACGAGACCGTACCGACTGACGCGACCGTAGGTGGGTTTGAGTCCGACAATGCCGCACATGGCGGCAGGTTGGCGAATCGATCCGCCGGTGTCGCTGCCGAGGGCGCCGCTACACAAGTCGGCGGCGACCGCGGCCGCGGAACCGCCACTGGAGCCGCCGGGCGTGCGGGTGGGGTCCCACGGATTGCGCACCGGACCGAACGCGGAATTTTCGTTCGAGGCACCCATGGCGAACTCGTCCATGTTGGTTTTGCCAAAACAGACCGCACCGGCCATTTGGAGCCGTTCTACGACGGTTGCGGAAAAGGTCGGCTGAAAACCCGCGAGCATTTTCGACGCGCACGTGGTGGGCGCCCCCGTGACGTGCAGCAAATCTTTGATCGCGATCGGAATCCCGGTGAGTGGGGTGACGTTTTTTTTCTGCGCGCGACGTTGATCGGCGGCGCGCGCCTGCGCGAGTGCATGTGCGGTGTCGCACCAGAGGTAGGCATTCAGTTGCGGATTTTTTTCGGCGACGCGGGCGAGATAGTGTTCGGTGAGCGCCACGCTCGTGATGTCCCCGCGCGCTAATTGTTCGCTCTGCTGCGTGATCATGAAAATTTATCCAATAATCTGCGGGACGGCAAAGCAGCGGGCCTGTTGAGCGGGCGCGTTCTGCAGAATCGCGTCGGCCTCGCCGCTACTGTGCACGACATCGTCGCGCCACGCCGTGGGTTGCGCGGTCGGGTGCGCCATCGGTTCGATGTGCGCGGTATCGACGTTCGCCAGTTGATCGACGAACGCCAGAATTTTTTGGCATTGCGCGGCGTATTGCGCGCAGTCCGCGTCTGACAAACCAAGTCGCGCGAGCGTCGCCACCTGACGAATCGTTGCTGCCGTGATGTTAGAGCACATCGGATAAATCCCTTCTGCTGCAAATGCCACTTTTCGGCTGCGCCCGCGTCAGCTCTCGCAAAAGGTGCTCAACGTAGCTACGGCTACGCCTCCGCGCCTTTTGCTCATCTTCCTTGGCTCGCTCGAAAATTGACATTTTCGCGACGAATGGATTTATCCGATGTGCTCTGGACATGGTGGTGCGCGGTAACACGAGGCTTTCCGCGTTGCAAGTGGATTGGTCGCATGCTACGAGCGTGCACATGCCCGTACTCACCGCGCAGATGGGATTGCTCATCACGGCACTCTACGGCCTGTGTATCGGCAGTTTTCTCAATGTCTGTATTGCGCGACTGCCCGACGGACAATCGGTCGTGCGGCCCCGGTCGCGCTGTCCGCGATGTGGTGCGGGCATTCGCTGGTTCGATAACATTCCGGTGTTGAGTTTTATTTTTCTGCGGGCGCGCTGTCGTTCGTGTCGCAACCGCATCAGCTGGCGCTATCCGTTGGTGGAATTACTCACGTGCGGTTTTTCCGTGTTGGTGTGGCAAGTCTTTCATCAACCGCTCGCGTGGGGCGTCTGGTTTGTGTTGTTCATTGCACCACTCATCATCATTACATTTATTGATTTCGATCTGCAGATTATTCCCGACGAATTGTCGCTCTCCGGCATTCCCATCGGATTGGCCGCGCGCGCGCTGCTGGCTTATGCTGCGGGCGAGTCGCTGCAGCACGCCCTCGTCGATTCTGGTTTGGGCATCGTGATCGGCGCCGGATTTCTGTTTCTGGTGGGCTTTGCCTACGAAAAAATTCGCGGCTTCGAAGGGCTCGGCGGTGGCGACGTGAAACTCGCCGCCATGCTCGGCGCGTTTCTTGGCGCGAAGGGCATTCTGTTCACACTCCTCATGAGTGCGTTGCTCGGTTCCGTGGTTGGGATCATCGCCATCGTCATCCTGCGCAAAGGCATGCGCTACGCCATTCCCTACGGTCCCTTCCTCGCCGGCGCCGCCGTCATCTACCTCTTCCTCGGTCCCCAAATCGTCAATTGGTATATCGGCAATTTTATTCAGGGGTAGGGCGTGTGGACACGCTCAGGCGTCCTCGTAATCCTTAGGACGTGTGGACAAATTCGACGCCTCATAATCCGAATCTTGATCTTCTGTCCTGATCATACATCATCCTCGTAAACAATTCCGACACCGACAACGATCACGTACACGATTACGAGAACGCCGACTCGTGCAACAATTTATTTAAATTATATATAATTAAGTCATACATATCATCTAAAGTATGATAAATTGTAAAAACTCTTGACGAAATGATGTGCTATCAGCATAATTTGAAAATATGGCGCTGCCCGCAAAAAAAACCAATAACGTCCGAAAATTTCGGGAAGACCTCCTCATGAGCAAGGCCGAATTGGCGCGCAAGGCGAGCCTTTCGGCGCTGACCATCGATCGCGTTGAACACGGTATGCCCTGTCGTATGGACACCATGCGAAAAATATTGGTCGCCTTGGGGCTCAAACTCACCGATCGCGAAAAAGTATTCCCATGAAATGCGCCGCAGAATTTGTCTATCGTGATCGCGTGCGGTACAGCGATTGCGACATGCATGCGCATCTGAATCATGCGCGTTTTTTTTCGTTCATGGAACAGGCGCGGGTTGGTTACCTCGAGGCCATCGGCCTGCCGCCGGGCCCGCGTCGCGAAACGATTCCATTTATTATTGTGCACGCCGCGTGTGATTATCGGGCGCCGGCGCTGATTAATGAAGAGATAGCGATTGCGATTGGTGTGACCGAGATCGGGCGCACGAGTCTGACGATGGAATATCAGTTAACGCGCATTAGCGATGCAACACTGTTAGCAACCGCAAAAACGGTGATGGTGTCGTTTGATTACCAAACCATGCAACCCATGGCCGTGCCGCAAGATCTGCGAGATCGCATAGTCGAATTGAAACGCCGCGCGGGTGTTACTCTCCCATAATCTGCAGCAATACCTTGCGGTCGCGGGGACCGTCGAAGTCGATGAAGGAGATCCGTTGCCAACGCCCCAACACTAATTCGCCGTCGCGCACGAGCAGTTGCGCGATGGGGCCGCCGGTGACGAACGCCTTAATGTGGGCGTCGGCGTTGCGATCGCAGCGATTGTCGTCTTCGCAGCGATTTTTGGTGCGCAGCGGACTGTTGTGTAAATAATCGTGCACGCGCGGGGCGATTTGCGTGAGCGCGCGATGAATATCCATGACCAACATGGGCTCATCGAGTTCGTTCACACTAATGATTGTGGTGGTGTGGAGCGACTGCGCGGTCAGGATGCCGTTACGAATACCGCTTTCGCGGGTGAGCGCCTGAAACTTTTCGGTCAGGTCGTGAATGGAAAACAAATCAAACTGACCGACGAATTGTTTGAGTTTCGGGTCGTGCGAAACCAGGTTGTTGTCGCTGGTCGCGATCGTCATTTCGTTCCAGAAAGTCTTCATGGTGCGCCTCATTATATTCCTACAAAAAAAATGTCTAGCGGAAATCTACACTGGCACGCGAATCGACGAAAAACGAATGGGTGGAGCGGCGAGCGCGTTGCGCTGCGGCGAACTTTCGTCTTCGTCGGGTTGCGTGAGCGGCAGGAGGCAGTGAAAAATCGTGCCCCGTCCTTCGGAGCTCTCGGCCCAAATCGCGCCTTGATGCATGTCGCCCAGTTGCCGGACGAGAGCGAGCCCCAAACCGGTGCCTTCATATTTGCGGGTGACAGAACTATCGACCTGTTTGAACATCTCAAAAATCGTGTGGAGATGCGTGGCCGGAATCCCAATGCCGGTGTCACGCACCGAGAGATACACGCCACCATGTTGCAGGGCGAGTCGATTGCCCACATGCGGTACCCAATCGAGTTCGAGGAGATTTTCCAGGGCGCTGAAGGCGCGGGCTTGGATCTGAATGCGGCCCGCTTCTGGCGTAAATTTAATCGCGTTGCCCAGCAGATTCAGAATGACTTGCTGCAGGCGGCGTTCATCGCCGATGAGTGTGGGCAGATTGGTGGCGACGTCGAGGGTGCAGTGCAGCGCCTTGCGCGCGATGAGTGAACCCAAGGTGCGATGCGTGCGTTCGAGGAGCTCGCGCAAATCGAAGGCGCTCACATGGAGTTTGAGTCGACCCGACTCGGCCTTCGAGAGATCGAGAATATTGTTGATGAGTTCGAGCAGATTCGCACCGTTGTTGAGAATTTCGCGCAGGCTGTCGCGTTGTTCTTCGCCGACGGGACCAAACGCGCCTTCGACCAGCAATTCGGAAAATCCGATGATGGCGGTGAGCGGCGTGCGGAGTTCGTGACTCATCGTGGCGAGAAATTCGCTCTTCACGCGATTCGCCTCCAGCAGTTCGCGATTGGTGGTTTTGAGTTGGTCGATGAGCAACGTGACCTGCAAGACGAGTGCGGCCTGATTGGCGAAGGTTTCCAGGGTCGCGACGGCCTGATTGCCGACAAAACTTTCGGGCGAGCAGCCGACCAACGCGCCCAACAGTTCGCCTTCGGAGACCAGCGGAATGATGACCGCCTTGCGAATGCCCAACCGCTGCTGCAGTTGTTGCAATCGTTCGGTGGCAATGGTGGGGCGCATGCCGCGAAACAGATCGGCTAAGGAGCGCCGAAACACAATTTTACGTTCTTTGATTTGGCGCAGCACGATGTTGTCGTCGGTGGCCAGTGGCAACGCCAGCTCGCGCAGTGGAACGCCGAGTAAGCGTTCCGCCTCAAGGCTGGTCTCGGTGCGCAATGGCGGATAGCAGACGAGCTGCTCGCGACGATGATCCACCAGCAATAAGAGACACAGGGAAAAATCGAGTCCTTCCACCAGGCCCGTAATGATGCGATCCGCGACCTCTGGCAGCAGGGCGGCTGCGCGAATCGTACTCGCAATGCGTTGCAGCGCGATGAGTTCCCGATTGCGCGCCTCGAGGGCGCGCTCGCGCATGAAGCTGAAATTTTGCGCGATGCGCACGGCGTAGGTACAAAATAATAAGAGCAGGGCGAGGAGGAGCGGGTGCAACCAGAGCGGATGTTGCCACACGCCGTGATCCACCACGGCGTGATCCCCGGCGAGTCCATGATGGTGCCATGCGACCACACCGGCCGTTGTGAGAAAATAGAGCGCGCCATAACTGGCGAGGCAGGCCACGGACACCGCGGCGGTGACGCGGTAATTGTAAAACAGTCCGGCCGTGAGACAGTAACCACAGTAGAGGAGAAAATATTCGCTCTCGACGCCGCCCAGCGCGCTGACACACGTGGTGATGCCCGCCAAATCTGCGGCGATCTCCAGCAGGAACGAGAAGATCATGCGGCGTCCGTTCAAGATTTGATAATAGGCGAGGAGTGTGAGGAGCGAGGCGAGCGCGATGATCTGTACGGCGGGATCGCTGGGCGGGATCACGGTGTGAAAATAGAAAAAATAGGCGCAGAAAAATACGACGAAGATCGCCAGTCGCAGACGCGCGGTGAACAGATGGCGATTCCGATATTCCGGAAACGTCATTTCAGTGAGCAGGCTCAACGGCGCAATGCGTGTGGGTTCGGTCATGTCGAGAGTGCATCCCCTACGTCCCTCAATGAAGGAAAGTCGCGGCGATGTCAATTTGATGTGTCGTTACCAAAAAAACCTCCAGTGAATGAACGCGTAGATGGGGAACAGGATCAGGGCGGCGCGGAGGATGTATCCGAAGAATGTGGGCGTCTGGAAACCGCGGTGTTCCGCAATTGTCTTCACCATCAAATTGGGGCCGTTGCCGATGTAGGAATTGGCGCCGAAAAAAACCGCGCCCACGCTGATCGCCTCGAGAATTTTGGTGGAACTTTCCGTGCCGTGGGCGAGCGAAAAAAATGTCAGGTAGGTGGGGGCGTTGTCGAGCAGGGACGACAGCGCACCCGTGAGCCAAAAAAATTGTCCCGGTGTGGTCACACCACGTTGCGTGCCATATTGTGTGAGTAGCAAAAGTGCGGGAGTCATCGTGATAAAAATTCCGGCGAAGAGCAGCGCGATTTCTTGCAGCGGATGCCAACTGAATTGATTGTGGCGCCGCGCCGCGCGCGAACCGGCGCACCAAGAAATGGTTGCGAGCGCGACCATGAACAATTCGCGCCACGGTGTGGGCGCAAACACGCTGCCCACCACGCCACCCAAACAGCACAGACTGATTTTGCCGTGCAGGCGCAGCGGTATGATGGCCCCCGCGTCGCGCGCCAACGCGCGGGCGGATTCGCGGGCGTAGGCGCGCCGATCCCATCCATAAAACATCAGCAAGAGCGCGCCAATCGTGATCGCCCAATAGGGAAAGAGTCGCAGCGTCCAGAAAAATGGGACGCCGTGCAGATACCCGAGAAACAGTGGTGGATCGCCCAACGGCGTGAGCAATCCGCCGCAGTTGCTGACAATCACAATAAAAAACAGCGTGAGATGTGCGGTGTGATCACGTTCTGCATTGGTGTGGAGAAATGGCCGAATCAACATCATGCTGGCGCCGGTGGTGCCGATCACGCTGGCCAGGACCGCACCGACCGCGAGGAAGGTGGTGTTGATGCGCGGTGTGGCCGCCAGATCGCCTGTGAGCGCGACACCGCCCGCCGCGACATACAGCGCGCCCAGCAGCGCGATGAACGAGCCGTATTCTTGGAGCGCGTGCTGTAAATCGTGCGGGGCCGCGTTCACCAACCAGAGAAATGAGGGCAGCGCGATGACCAGTACGACGAGCGCCTGGTGACGATGGGATTTCCAATACTGCGGTGCAAGCAACGGACCGAGCGCGAGCGAGAGCAAGAGCAGGGCAAACGGAATTAGCAACCAGAGCGGTGGAGTCATTGCCCTCTCTAATGAAGCAATGCGCTCGTGGTGTCAATTTTGTCGGACAAGTTTTCTTGACATTACCCTCGTATCCGCTATTCCGAGCGGCCTTTGGGGCATTGGTAACACGAGGAGTCTACAATGGCACGCGTGACGGTGGAAGATTGTTTGGAAGAGGCGAAGAATCGCTTTACCCTGGTGCATCTGTCGGCGAAGCGGAGCAAGGAACTGATTAAGGGCGCCCGCCCCGTCAAACAGTGCAAAAATCGCGAGATCGTCACCGCACTGCGCGAAATCGCCGCCGGCCGCGTGCATCCGCAATTCCCCGAGCCGCGCGCCGAAACCTCGTCGAAAAAAAATGCGTGAATGTTGCACTACTGATGTACTGATGCCTGCCGGGATGGCGAAACTGGCAGACGCGCTAGACTCAAAATCTAGTGAGGGCAACCTCATGGGGGTTCGACCCCCCCTCCCGGCACAAAAATTTGCGGCAGCAAATTTTTCCCGAAGAACGAAGAACGAACTACGCAGCGTGCCGCAAATTTTTCGTTCACGATCTTCGTAATTCGTTCTTCGGGCAACGACAAGGGCAGCGGGCATCAGACCATTTGCGGCAGCCATTGCAACGGGGACTTCGTCCCCGCGCCCCTTACATCCCGTGGATCACGGAACTGGCAAAGCCAGATTCCGCTCCCAACGAGCGGCCAATGAAATGAACAATAACCATGCAAAATGACTCGGAGCAATTAGCGCAGCACATTTCTGAAGCGGCAGCGGCCATGAAGGCCGAGGGCTTGCGCATCCTTGATTTGCGGGCGTTGGCAAGCTTCACCGATTTTTTTGTGGTGTGTAGTGGCGCGTCGGATCGACAAGTCCAGGCGATTGCCGATCAGGTGCAAGAAAATCTGCGGGCGATTTCGCGCCGCCCGATTGGTGTGGAAGGCTACGACGCGGCGCAGTGGATTCTGCTCGATTACGGGAGCGTCGTCGTACACATCTTTTATCCCGAGGCGCGCGAGTTTTATCAAATCGAAAAATTGTGGGCCGATGCGCCGGAACTGGCCGCCCACGGATCATGAAACCGGTTGCGCTCATCATCCTCGATGGGTGGGGTTGGCGAGAGGCCGAAGCCGCAAATGCCGTCCGATTGGCCCGTACACCGATTTTTAATCAACATTGGAACAATGATCCGCACACGCTGTTGGCGGCGTCGGGGTTGGCGGTGGGTTTGCCCGATGGCGTCATGGGCAATTCCGAAGTCGGTCATTTGAATATCGGCGCGGGCCGCGTGGTCTATCAGGATCTCACGCGCATCAGCGAATCGGTGCGCGCCGGACATTTTGCGAACAATCCCACGCTCCAAAAATTATTTGCGACCGCCCTTGCCTGCGGCAATCGTCTGCATCTGGCGGGATTGCTGTCCGACGGCGGCGTGCACAGTCATATCGATCACGTGGGTGCGCTGCTCGATGCCGCCAAGGCCGCACATATCGCGCAGGTTTTTTTGCACGTCTTTCTCGATGGTCGCGACACCGCGCCGCACGGTGGGGTGGACTATGTGCGCACGGTGCAAAAAAAATGTGCGGCGGCGGGCAACGCGCAGATTGCGAGTGTGTGCGGGCGCTATTTTGCGATGGATCGTGATCAACGTTGGGAGCGCACCGAGCGCGCGTATGCCGCGATCGTGCACGGTCGTGGCGCAGCCATCGCGGACGCGGCGTCGGCGATCGAGGCGAGTTACGCGCGCGGCGTCACCGACGAATTTTTTGAACCCGCGGTGGTAATGAACGGCGCAGTACCAGTTGGCGCGGTGCAATCGGGCGATGCGATGTTGTTCTGGAATTTTCGCAGCGATCGTCCACGCCAGATCTGCCGCGCACTGGCGCTGCCGGATTTTGCGGAATTCGATCGTGGGAACGCGCCACCGTTGGTGCAACTCACCACCATGACCGCGTATCATCAGGATTTTCCATTCCCCACCTTGTTTGCGCCGCAGAGTATGCAGCAGTTGTTGGGCGATGTGGTGAGTGCGGCGGGGAAAAAACAATTGCGCATCGCCGAGACGGAAAAATATGCGCACGTCACCTTTTTTTTCAACGGCGGCCGCGAGACGCCGGGGGTTGGCGAAGAGCGTTGCCTGATTCCATCACCCAAAGAGGTCGCGACGTACGATTTGAAACCGGAGATGAGCGCCGAAAAAATCGCCGATGAAGTTGTCGCCCGTATCGCCGCAAAAAAATACGACCTGATCATTTTGAATTTTGCGAATCCCGATATGGTGGGACACACCGGCGTGTTAGCGGCCGCAATTCGTGCCGTAGAAACCACCGATGCCTGTCTGGGCCGTGTGCTCACGGCGCTGGCGGCCGTTGGTGGGGTGGCGATCGTCACCGCCGATCACGGCAACTGCGAAGTCATGGCGAATCCCGATGGTTCACCCAACACCGCGCACACCACGAATCTCGTGCCGTGTATTTTGGTCGGCGGTGAAAAAAACGCAACGCTTCGCGACGGCGGCAAACTCTGCGACCTCGCGTCATCGCTGCTGCATCTCATGGAAATTTCGCAACCGGTGGAGATGACTGGTTGCTCGTTGATTGAGGAGAAATGTTCGCTCACCTAAAAAAAATTGTGCATGCCTGGCCCCAATCCATATTAGACGCGATTTTCCCGCCGACGTGTGTCGCGTGTGACGATGTGTTGTTGTCAAACGACGCGGCGCCGTTGTGTGGTGAGTGTGCGGGGCGCGTGCCGTGGTTGAATCATCAGGTGTGGCCGTCCTTGGAATCGCCGGCGTGGGATGATGCGTGGGCAGTGACGCGTTTTGAAGGTCCGCTCGTTGCTGCGTTGCATGCATTCAAATATGCCAACCGCGTGGATTTGACGCGCGGACTCTCGCAACTGCTGGCGCGATTGCCGTTGGTGGCGCTGCAACGCGACGACTGCGTGCTGATTCCGGTGCCACTCGCGATGCAACGATTGCGGATGCGCGGTTACAATCAATCGCTCCTGCTCGCGCGCGCGCTTTCCAAAAAATGGCGTACACCGGTGTTCATCGACCGTTTACGGCGCGTACGCGAAACTCCGCCGCAAGTCGGACTCGAGGCCGCCGCGCGCAAAGACAATATGCGTGGTGCGTTTGCGTGGTGCGGCGCTTCGCATGCCTTACGCAATCAACACGTGATTCTCATCGACGATGTGCTCACGACGGGCGCGACATTGAACGCCTGCGCCCGCGTGTTGCGCAACGCCGGTGCAGAAAAAATTTCGGTGGCGGTGGTTGCCATGGCGTAGGGACAGAAGCACGCAGGGACGTCGGGACAAAACTGTGAATCATCTCATCCACGAAAAAAGTCCGTATCTCTTGCAACATGCGCAGCAGCCGGTGGATTGGTATGCGTGGGGCACTCCAGCGTTTGCGGCGGCGCGTGCGGGGAATAAATTAATTTTTCTCAGCAGCGGCTATGCGGCGTGTCACTGGTGTCACGTGATGGCGCACGATGCGTTTGATCAAGCCGACGTCGCGGCGAGGTTGAATGCCGATTTTATTTGCATCAAAGTCGATCGCGAGGAATTGCCCGCGGTCGATGCGTTGTGCATGGATGCGGTCACCGCCATGACGGGACGCGGTGGTTGGCCGCTGTCGGTATTTTTATTGCCGGACGGTCGGCCGATTTGGGGCGGTACCTTTTTCTGGCGCGCGCAATTTCTGCAAGTGCTTGAACAATTGTCGACGGCCTGGCGCACAAAGCCCGCCGACATGGAAGCGTCGGCACAGGAACTCACCGCACATTTGCAATCCGGCCCGCACTGCGGCGCAACGTGCGATGTCGTCGCGATCGACGACGCGTTCTTCGAGAAATGCGCAGCGGCCTGGAATGCCCATTTCGATGCCGTGAATGGCGGATTTGGCGGGGCGCCGAAATTTCCGCCGAATCAAGGTCTGCGCTGGTTGTTGCGTTATGCCATGCGCACCGGTGATGCGAATGCGCTGCACATGGTGACGACCACACTCGACGCCATGGCGCGCGGCGGATTGTACGATCATGTGGGTGGAGGATTCCATCGCTACAGCACCGATGCGCAATGGCACGTGCCGCACTTTGAAAAAATGCTCTACGACAACGCGCAACTCGCGGTGACCTATTGCGAGGCGTTTCAATACACTGGTCATACGCACTACGCGACGATTGCGCGCGAGACGCTCGATTATGTGCTGCGTGATCTGACGTGCGCGCAGGGCGGATTTGCGGCCGCCGAAGATGCCGATAGCGACGGTGTGGAAGGCGCGTTCTATGCGTGGACACCCGCCGCGTTGCGCGCCGCGTTGGGCGATGACGCGACGGCGGAAGCATTCGCGAAAATATTTTCCTGCGCGCCGTGTGTGGAATTGGGCGACGGCCACTGTCTGTTGCGCATGCACGAAACCGCCACGTGGGCGTCACGTTGCACACCGGCGACGCAAAAAAATCTCGCGCGGTTGCGTGCCGTACGCGCGCAACGCGTGCGTCCCTTGCGCGACGACAAGATGCTCACCGACTGGAATGGCCTGATGATTGCGGCGTTGGCGACGGGAGCGCGCATCCTGCAGGCACCGGAATATATGTTGGCGGCGCAAGCGGCGGCGCAAGGTGTCGAAAAATATTTATGGGATGGAACACGTCTGTATCATCGTTACCGCGACGGCGACCGCCGCTTTGCGGCCTCGCTCGATGATCATGCGATGTTGATTCACGGACTGCTCGCGCTGTACACGAGCGATGGTGACTCCCACTGGATTGATTGGGCCGCGACGCTGCAAGCCACACTGGACGCCGATTTCTGGGACGAGTCGAGTCAGAGCTATTTTTTTTCGCCTCCAGAAGACGCGTTGCTGATTGTGCGCCAACGTGTGTGGCACGACCACGCCACGCCGTCGGGCAATTCGCTCACGCTCGATAATTTGCAACGCCTCTGCGCGATGACCGGCACGCGACACTATCGCGAGCGCGCCCTGCGCGTACGCGCCAGCCTCGCACCGATCATTGTCGCATCCCCGATGGCCAGCGCGCAGGCGTTGGTGGCGATGATGCGGCCACCGGGGACCAGGGACCGGTCGCCGGTAACAGCAACATCAAAAAAGGCAGTCACTGCAGTGAACCGGCGACCGAAAACCGGCGACCGGCGACGATTTTAGTGACCGACAACTGGACAATCCCCCGTATCCAAGCTATTGCCCCACGCCTTATGGCAAATGAACTGATCGTAAATGTGACCGTGGGTGAGACGCGGATTGCGCGGTTGGAAAACGGCGTCGTCGCGGAACTCTACATTGAACGGGCGCGCGAGACCGGCATCTTGGGCAATGTCTACAAAGGCAAAGTCGTGCGTGTGTTGCCCGGCATGCAAGCGGCGTTTGTGGAAATCGGTTTGGCGAAGACGGGATTTCTGCACGTCTCCGACGCGCTCCCGGCGAGTGCGCTCGCGGGCATTGAAATGCCGTCGCCCATGATGGACGACGACGACGAACAAGGGGACGACGACGACAACGGCGATGCGAGTGACTTGGCGGCTGGTTGTGCGGACGGTGAAGAATTGTCGGACCCTGTCGATGCACCGGACGGCGCCACCATCGAAGAGGGTGGCGATGCGACCACGACGGCCGCAACCCAGCGTCCTTTGCGGGGACGGCGGCGCATGCATCATTCGCAGGTGCAAATTCAAGACATCGTCAAAGAGGGCCAGGAAATTTTGGTGCAAGTCATCAAGGAACCGATCAGCACCAAAGGTGCGCGCATCACGTCGCATGTGTCGCTGCCGGGGCGTCATTTGGTATTTATGCCGAATGTCGATCAGATCGGTGTTTCGCGCCGCATCGAAGACGAACGCGAACGACGACGACTGCGTGACATCATCATGAAACACAAACCGAAGGGTTCGGGTTTCATTGTGCGCACCGCGTCGGCGGGCGTGTCCGATCAGGATCTGATTGCCGACATCGAATATCTCATGCGCACCGGCGCGGAAACCGAGGCGCGCGCGACCACCGCGAAGGCGCCGTCGCTGGTGCATGCGGAGTTGGACGTGGTGCGGCGCGTGGTGCGCGATCTCTTTACCGACGACATCGATCGCCTCGTGATCGATTCCGAATCTGAACATCAACGCGTGCGCGAATTTGTGGCGACCTTTATGCCGCGTCTGAAAGACCAAATTATTTGTTACACCGATAACGAACCAATCTTCGATCATTTTGCGATCGAGGTCGAAATCAATCGCGCGCTGGGTCAGAAGGTGTGGCTCAAGTCGGGCGGCTACATTATTGTGGAGCAGACCGAGGCGCTCACCGCGATCGACGTGAACACCGGACGCTACGTGGGTCGGCGCAGTGTGGAAGACACGATTCTGAAAACGAATCTCGAGGCCGTGCGCGAAATTGTGTATCAGTTGCGACTGCGCAACATCGGCGGGATAATTATTCTCGACTTCATCGACATGGACCGCCAAGCCAATCGCACCAAGGTCTACAACGCGCTCAAAGAAGCACTGAAGGCCGATCGCGCCAAGACGAATATTTCAAAAATTTCCGAATTGGGTCTGGTGGAGATGACCCGCAAACGGACGCGCGAAGATTTGCGCCGCTTGCTCGGCGATCCGTGTCCGTATTGCGAAGGCAAAGGTTTTCTGAAGAGTCCGAGCACGATCTGCTTCGAAATCTTCCGCGAAATCTTGCGCGAGGCGCGCCACATGAAAGGCCGCCAGATCATGGTGCTCGCGCATCCCAGCATTTCAAATGTTTTGTACGACGAAGAGCGCCCCGCGCTCGAAGAAATCGAATCCCGCGTGGGCGGTCGCGTCCAAATCCGCGCCCATCCCGAATTTCACTTAGAACAATTCGAAATCATCGAAGCCTCGCGGGCGTAAATTTTGTCAAGGCCGCGAAAGAACGCAAAGAACAACAGGCCAATAACGAGTGGGGACGTTCCACGGGGTCTTAACCAATTGGAATCAGCCATCTTTTTTTGGTGATTTTTTTAGAAGTGAAAAATTGCCTAAAAATTCCGCAACTTTTTTTGGGAGCAGCCGAACACTGACCAGTGACGATTTGCGTCGTTTTACTCAAACGGAATGGGGCGGTAGCCGAATTGTTTGGTTAATTGATTGCGGTAATCGTCGGAATGACCGTCGCCCATGAGGGACAAGAGTGGTTCCTGGCTTGGACACGCCAACAGGATGGCATCGGTGTTGCGCGCCATCGTCTGATTGCGACCGCAAAGCATGCCGCCGCCGGGATCGAGCCACTGACGTTTTGGTGAATCAATCGGCAAATTGCGCAGGCGAGGGCGCACCCATATCCCGAAGCTGGACCATGAGCCCATGACCGATCCCACTGTGGCTGCGGCCCATGTGATGTACTGCATGAAATCAAGACCGCACTTGGTGGAGGCATAGCTGCCCAACGTGCACGCCAGCGCTCCTTGTACAATGTAATAACATCGCAACGAAAAATGTTCGTAGCGTTCACGCACATGACCAATTTCGAGAAAGTGCGGCGTCTCACCTTCCGCCATCCGCGCACACTGTTTGGTGCGCGCCCATTCAATGAGGTCGGGTCCGGTGACGGTCTTTTGATACGTCATACCATGCGGTCGCGCGGTGATGGTAAACGCGGCGCGCTCTCCATCAGGCATGTCGATAAATCCGCATTGCCCAGCACCGACCAAGAGGTCGTCACAGGTTTTTTTTGCAAAACCGGCATTGGGGCTGGCCAATTCTGCTGTGTCCATTGTTGAAGAATATTTGCGACCCAGGTAATCGCGTGAGGCCACCGCAGCGCGTAATGCGGCCACTTGGCGCGCTGTGAGTGTGGCCGTGGTGCCAGGCAAGGTCACCGGTGGGGTGGCAGGTGCTGGAATCTGGCGCGGCATTTCGATCGGGCGCACCCGCCGAAAAATTTCACGCAGATTGGACCATTTGACGATACGCAATCCCATGCCGATCCCTCAAGAGAGTTATCGGCAGATCGCCGAAAAAATTGTGTGGGGAGAGTTTTTTGATTTCTTTGTGATCTTTTGTGGCCAAATCATATTTTTGGCGCAGATCACTACACCGCCAACGCGCGTTCAATTCGCTGCAACACGCGGTCGCGGCCGAGGATGGCGAGGACGTCGTAGATGCCGGGACTGACGGTGGTGCCGGTCATGGCGACGCGGATCGGTTGGGCGATTTGCAACATTTTACAATTACGCGCGGTCATGAGCGATTCGATTTGTGGTTTGAGGGTTGATTCGTTGAGCTCGGCGCTCTCTTTCACGATCGTCGCAATGTCCTGCAAAATATTTTTGCCATCGCTGTTCAACCATTTCGCCGTGGCTTTTTCATCGAAGACGACTTCGCTGCGAAAATAAAAAGCCGCGTTCACGGCCAAGTCGCGCAGGGTTTTGGCGCGTTCGCGTTCGGTCGCGATCGCGCGGGTGGCGAAGACGCGATCGGTGATCGTGAAGCCGAGTTCTTTCAAAAATGGTTCGACGAATGTGAAGAGCGCATCGTCGGAATATTTTTTGAAATGTTCGCTGCTCACCCAATTGAGTTTGTCGGCGTCGAAGATGCCGGCGGCGCGGCCGACGTGATCGAAGGAAAATGCCTGCACCATTTCATTCAGCGTGAAAATTTCCTGATCGCCGTGTGACCAACCGAGTCGCGCCAGATAATTGAGCAACGCCTCGGGCAAGTAGCCGGCGTCGCGATACGCAATGACCGAGGTGGCGCCGTGGCGTTTCGACAAACGCTGTTTGTCGCCGCCCAAAATCATGGGGAGATGCGCGAAGATTGGACGCGCAAAATCGAGTGCTTTGTAAATCAGTAATTGGCGCGGGGTATTGTTGATGTGATCGTCACCGCGAATCACGTGAGAAATTTTCATGCTGACATCGTCGACCACGACGACGAAATTGTAGGTGGGTGTGCCATCGGAGCGCACGAGAATCAAATCGTCGAGTTCCGTATTTTCAAACGCGATGTCGCCGCGGACCATGTCGTGCATGACCGTGGTCCCGCCGAGTGGTGCTTTTAATCTGATGCACGCGGGTCGTGCGTCGTGCGTCGCGCGTTGTGCGTCGCGGCAGCGGCGATCGTAGCCGGGCTTGCGACCCTCGGCCATGGCCTGTTTGCGCATCGCATCGAGTTCGGTCGGTGTGCACGTGCACCGATACGCTTTCCCCTCCGCGAGCAGACGATCGGCGTATTCTTTGTACAACGCGCTGCGTTCGGTTTGGAAAAACGGACCTTCATCCCAGGTGAGTCCGAGCCAGCGCATGCCGTCGAGAATGGAATCGGTGAATTCCTGCGTGGAGCGTTCGCGATCGGTGTCTTCGATGCGCAACACAAACACGCCGCCGGTTTGGCGCGCAAAGAGCCAATTGTAGAGCGCGGTGCGTGCACCACCAATATGCAAATGTCCGGTGGGCGACGGCGCGAAACGAACGCGAATGGGTGTGGTCGTCATGGAGTGCGCGTGTAGCGCGGCGCGGCGTGGAATGCAAGTCACCGCTTTGCCTGTAATCGTTCAATCAAATGTTCCCGCCACGGGGCGGCGGCGGGCGGCGGATTGGTGATGAGTTCGCGCGCATAATCGCCGCTTTGAATTTCAGAGAGAATTGTTTGCAAGGTGGCGCGCACATGATCGTCGATCACGCGCGGACCGCGCGTGAGTGCACCGTGGCGGGCGACGGCGCTGATATTTGCGAAACCGTCTTGCAATCCGCGCTCGGAAAATAAGCGCGCGAGATTTTTCGGTTCGTGGAGTGCGGTGTAGTATGCGATTTTTGGATCGTAGCCTGCAGCGACGAGTGTATCGAAGACCGCCAAAATTAAAAACGCGAGTCCGCCGCACAACAAGACCTGTTCGCTAAACAAATCGGTTTCGGTTTCGGCGGCGAACGTGCTGGGGATTACATCACATCGATTTTTTGTGAGCGCGCCGATGTAGGATTGGAGCGTGTCGGCGGCCGCTCCGTTCGCGTCGTGATGAATGGCGGTGATGATCGGAATGATTTCATTCGCACAAAATTTTTCGCGCAGACCAATCCCGTCGCACATGGGAGCGGCGAGCAGGACATCGAGATCCTCGCGCGGTAGAATGCGCTCGTAATGAATGTTGAATCCATGCGCGAAAATCAGCGTGGCGTGTGGCGGCAGATGTGGTGCGAGCAATTCGTTGTAGAGCGCGGGTTGCGCGGTGTCGGGAATGAGCAGGACGGCGATTTGTGTGGCGCGTGTGGCGGCGACGCAATCAGTACTCGTGCGAATTTCGTCGTGCGCGGCGCGTGCGAGCGACGAACTGTTTTCCCGCAACACGACGGTGACATCCCAACCGCTGTCCCGCACATTCAACGCCTGCGCGCGCCCCTGGGCTCCGTAGCCGTAAATAGTGATGTGGGTCATAAGGCAACACCATAGAGTTGCCAGCAGAGTTTCCGGCGAAGCTCTTGAGCGGTGGCGTGGGGAAATCGTGCGCGTAATCCGGCCATCACGCATTCGCGGCTCAAGCGAATCAATTGCCAGCCACGCGCAAAGCGTTCCTGCGGGGTCAGTCGCTGCCAGAGCGCGTCGTACATTGCTTGCACATGGGGCGGCGTGTCAGAGATCGGCATAGAGTTGCTCCAAGCGTTCTCGCACGCGCAGTGTGTCGGCCCATTGTCGCAGATACGTCGCGTCCAATTCTGCAGCGCACGACCGCAAAATATTTTTGATGTCATTTTCTTGCAGCTGGGATTGGCTGTCGCGCGACCAATCCAGTTTCGCCAGGATTAAATCTTCGGGCGCGATGACATAGATTTGTCGTTCTCCCAAGGTGAGGCAGCGACGTCGCTGAAATTGCTGCTCCGTGACGGCGTCGTCCCGGGCGATAATCAGGTCGACTTTGAAAATCGAGGCGTTGTCGATGATGTTGAACATCGCGCGTTGTTGAATCGCATCCTGCATGGCCTCGAGACTGATATAAAAATCGTTTTTGAACAAATCATACACCCGTTTGGCAGCGGTCGGAGCAATCTGTACGACGAGGTCGATGTCGTTGGTGGCCCGCACGTGACCATAAAAATTCAGCGCGAGCGATCCCGTGAGCAGATAGGGAATGCGCGCTGCCGTGAGTCGATCGACCACAGTCCACAAGGTCGTGAGTTCGGAAACAAGCGATTGCGTCATGTACGGCTACGTACAATGCCACCGCCAAAATACAAAACACTAATTGGCTTTCGTTCGCACCGATGCATCTTGCGTGAGCGTGGCTTGCACGCTGCTGCGCCAGGTGCGCATGAGACGGGCGGCGGGGGCAAAATTGGCTGCGGCCAGTTGCGCCCAGAGTGCCGTGGGCGTTGCGGGATAGACGGGCGGGGCCGTGGGTTGTGCAATCGGCGTGATGGTTTGGTCGAACAAAATTTTCTCGGCGGTGTCATTGCCCCGCATGATTTGGACGAGCAAGTCATCGACATCCGGAATCCACATTCGCAGCATCGCTAGCACGTCATTCTGCCGTTGCGCGTCCGGTTCTGCGCTCGTGAGATTTCGCCAATCGGCGAGTGTCGTATCGAGAAAATATTTGGCGGCGAGGCGAATGGCGCTGTCGGCATCGCCGAGAGCGATATCGATCACAGTCGCCAGCGCCGCTGGAGTCGGGAGGGTGCATAATCCGCACACGACCGCAGCGCGGACCGCAGGATTACTGTCGTGTGCGAGCTCGCGAAAACGGTCGATATCTTCGGGACGACAATCATTGGCCAGCGCCTCGGCGGCCGCAGCGCGCGCGGTGCTCCAGTCGGTGGTCTCTTCGCGGAGTGTGACGCGCTGCCACACGCTGCGCCAGGCGACGCGGTCGGTCTCGGGCGGCGTTTCTCCGAAGGGATAGGATTCAGGCAACGCATGCGCAGCGACCGCGGCAATATCGAGATGGTCGTCGAGGCGCGCGCGCAAGGCGCTGCGTTTGTCGAGGTTGCGTTGGGAAGGTGCGTCGCCTTCACTATCGTCCAGTTGACTTTGAAGAAAATAATATCTGATTTGCCCGAGAATGGTGGTTGCCGCGAGACGGATCTTGCGATGCGGATCGGCGGTGAGCGGCAGTACCAGCCCGTATAGCTGGAGTTTGGCGGCAGTTCCTCTGATCTGTTCGAGATTGTTTTCCAGTAATCGCAGCACGGCCAGACGTGCGGAGTCGTCTGAAGCGGAGAAAAGCGTGGTGAGTTGCTGCTGCACGAATTTTTTGCCGAACAGCTCGCAGACCAGCGTTTGGGCTTGTGTATCGTTGTTCTGCAACGCGTCGCTCAGGGCGGCGTCAGCATATTTCCAACGGAAAATAGCCGCTTGCAAATTGATGCGGCACAATGAACCGACACCGGGTTCCGCAGCCAGTCGTGCCTCCAGGGCCGGCACGCAGGATGCGTCGCCCACTTCGTAGAGGCCCTCCGCCGCAGCGCAAGAGACCATTTCATCAGGAGCATTGAGTGCTGTGACGAGCGCGTGGCGCGTGGCTGGGGTTGGATGCGGAGTTTGCATCAGTCTCCTGATCGCGATCTGGCGATCAGTCGGGTCGCTGCTCGATTGCGCCACCCGAATCCAGTTGCCAGAAAATCTCCCGAATGCGGTTGCCCACGCGAAACGAAGCGAATTTCGCAGCGTGCGCATCGATAGATTCGGCAGATCATGCATCATTAACGGGACCATCGCTGCACTGCCGCCGGCCGCTTCTGCCGCGTCGTTGCCGAATCCGAACGCATACGCCGCACCTGCCAACACGAGTGCGCCGATAGAAGCGGCGAGCGCGAGTCGACGACTGCCAGGTGTGAGACGCAACTGGAGATTCGGTGTTGACGCAGGAACAAACGATGATGTGGTGATCGAAGTCGGGGCGGTTGCGCGAGACGTACGACTTGCAATGTGCGACCCGTGTGTCGTTGGGGCGGAAGCGGTGCGAACGACCGGTGCAAATCTCATGGTGACGATCCTTTTCCTCCCCCGTAACCAGCGCGGCTACTCTGTTGGCGGGCGAGTGTCACGAAAAAACGTGTCCTGACGTCCGTATGTCCCTACGTTCTTATGTCTTTTAGCGACAGGTGACGGATTTGTTTTTTTTGATGTAGGGACGTACGGACGTAGGGACATACGGACAAAATCATTTCTGTACGATCGGACACCACCACGTCGATCGCCCGTGTTGCGTGAAGCGTTCGATCGGTAATCCGTCGCCACGCGTCCCAAGTGATTCGCGACCGTAGACTTGTAGTGCGTGCTGCATCGCACCTGGGCGGCCGTTGCCATCGACATAGTCGCGCAAACTCGTGCCGCGTTTTTCGATGCCGAGCTGTAACGTGTGGCGCAATGCGGTGAGCAATGTTGCGAGTTCGGCATCGCTGGTTGTGGAGACCGTGCGGCGGGGATCGAGCCTGGCGTGATACAACGCCTCGCAGACATAGATGTTCCCTAAGCCCGGCACGATGCGTTGATCGAGCAACAACACTTTGAGCGACAATTTTGCATGATGTCGGCAGCGGGCGATGAAGGCTGCGCTCGTGAGTGCGGCGTCGTCGAATTCCGGACCGAGATGGGCGAGCAGTGGATTGTCGTGCCCATCGAGTGTGCGGGTGAGCGAAATATTGCCGAAGCGGCGCGGATCGACGTAGCGCAGGCGGTCGTCGTCGGAAAGAATCCACTCCATGTGCGTGTGTTTTGGTGGTGTGCTGTTGCCGTCGCGCTCTAAATAAATCCGCCCGGACATTCCCAAATGCACGACACAATCCACCGCGCGATCGGTGGCGATGCGCAAATATTTTCCGCGGCGCTGCAACGCCGTGATGCGCGCGCCGGTAAAAATTCGGTGCACGGTGGCGACGTCGGTGCATCGCAGCGGAATTTTTTCACTACACACGACCCGTGCAATGCAGCGCCCCACCACGGTTTGCAGGCTGCGGCGGATCGTTTCGATTTCGGGGAGTTCTGGCATCACGGTCTAACAATCGAACACACCGCGCGATCGGGGCGCAGATATTTTTTTGCCACGGCGAGCAGGTCGTGCGTGGTGACTTTTAAAATGCGTTCGGGATACGTGACGGCGTCGTCGAGTCCCAAATTATACAAAACAGACAGTGCATGATGCGAGGCGACGGAACTCACGCGTTGCAGATCGAGTTCGTAGGTGCCGACCAGATAATGTTGCGCGCGATGCATTTCCTCGGCGGAAACGGCCACGCTCGCAATCAGCGCGAGTTGCGTTTTAATGCCGGCCAGTGCGGTCTCGACCTTCGCGGGTTCGGTGCCGATGTAGACCGTAAAAAATCCGGGATCGATCCCGAGTTGATGACTCGCACTGACTGCATACGCGAGACTCATCTGATCGCGCAGCACGCGGAACAATCGACCGCCTTGCCCGGCGAGGACCTGATTCAAGACCGCGAACGCGTAGCGATCTTTGGCGCCGACCGTGGTGGCGCGCATGCCGTAAATAATGTGTGCCTGTTGTTTGTTCGCGCGATGCGTGACGATGTGTTGCGGCACGACCGGTTTCAGCGCGGGAATTTTCGGCGGCGTGAGACTCTGTTTCGACAACGCGCCCAAATATTTTTCCGCGAGCGCGCGGGCGCTGTCGTGATCGAGATCGCCTGCAATCCCAAACACCATCGTGCGCGGGTTCATGAGCGTGCGATAGAAGCGCTCCAACGCCGTCGCATTGAGTGAACGCACCGACGCCGCGTGACCAATGCGCGACAAGGCGTAGGGATGGTGCCCATACAACGCGCGCGCAAAATGCAACATGGCCAGTGCGGGCAAATTGTCTTCGCGATTTTTAATCGCCTCGAGGAGTTGTTGCTTCTCTTTCTCGATCTCGCTGCGATCAAACGCGGGGTGCAATAAAATTTCGCCCAGCAGCGCAAAACCTTCCGACAATTTTTCCGAGAGAAAATCGGCGCGCAGACCGAACGTGTTGTAGCCCATGCCGGCGGAAAAATCGCCCGCCATGGCGTCGATCGATTCGGCCATGCTGTGCACATCGCGATGCGCGGTGCTTTTGGTGATAACGCTTGCGAGCAGCGCGCTGATGCCGCTGTTTTTCGCGTTTTCGTAGCGCGTACCGCCCAACATGGTGAGATACGTGGAGATGATGGGCAGGCGGTGATCGGTGCGGAGCACGCAGCGTAGACCATTTTTGAGCGTGAACACCACGGGCTTTGGCGTACGCATCGTGCGCGAAATTTCTGGCGTGGGCGCCGATTTTTTTGTGCGTGTGCCGTGCGCGACCACCGGCTTGGGTAATTTCGCCGCGTTGGGTGCAAGCCAGGTGAGCGTGCCGCATTCCGGGCGCAAATATTTTTTGACGGCCGCGCAGATCTGCTCCGGCGTGATGGCGCGAATGCCTTCGAAATATTGTTCTTCAAAATTATAATCGCCGGTCGTCGCCAGCATATACGCGTATTTCCCGCCTTGGCCGCCGACCGTCTCGCGTTCATACAGCGCACCCGACAAAATGTTGAGCTTGGCGCGCGCGAGTTCGGCGGCGTGCACCGGTGTGCTCGCCATGCGTTCGACTTCGTGCGCGGCGGCGGCGAGGGCGAGTGCAGTCTTCGCGGTGGTCGCGGTGCCGCCGACCAAAAAAATCCCGCTGCCGCGCGGGGTGTAGGCCGCGGCGTAAATCGATTGCACGAGTTGCTGGCGTTCGTGGACTTCCATCGCGAGGCGCGAACTTTCGCCGCCGCCCAAAATATGCGCGAGCAGGTCGAGTGCGGGGACGTCGGGGTGCGTGATGTGCGGAATCGGAAACGCGGTGCCGAAATAACTGCACTGAATATTCGCGCGATGATGAAAGACGCGCGGGCCGGCGTGACGAATCTCGCGCGCCAGATCGACAGCAGCTGGCGCAGGCCCGTGGGCGGCGCCTCCGCAGAGTGTCTCGATTTTCTGCAGCATTTTTTTGCGATCGAAATCGCCCACGACAATCAGCGTCATGTTGCGCGGCGTGTACCACCGCTGCCAGTAATCGCGCAGATCGGCCTGCCGAAAACTGCGCACCGATTGATCGGTACCAATGATCGGCCGGCCATACGGATGATCGCCATACGTGTGCGCAAACAGATGTTCAGACAATTGATGACTGGGATTATCTTCGCCGCGGCGGATTTCCTCGCAGATGACTTCCGACTCGCGCGTGATTTCTTCGGGATCAAACAGGGAGTGCTGCACGGCATCGGTCAGGATCGCGAGTCCGTCGTCGGCGAAACGCGATGCCATATTAATGTAGTAGACGGTCTGATCAAACGACGTGTACGCATTAATGTCGCCGCCCGCCGCTTCCACATCGCGCGCAATCTCGCCCACGGCACGGGTGGGCGTGCCTTTGAACAACATATGTTCGATGAAATGTGAAATCCCCGCCTCGGATTTCGTTTCCATGGCGCTGCCGACCTTCACCAAAATATTCAGGGAGACAACCGGCGCGCTGTGATTTTCTTCGAGCAAAATCGTCCAACCGTTGGCCAGCGTGTGGAGCGAGGGATTCGATGTCGTCATAGCGCATTGTTCCTATTGGCTTGAAGTTCTGTTGCCGTCTCGTTAAAAGAGCGCGCCGTCTAACATGGACCTTGGAAAAGGACAACAGATGTTGGAGCTCTTGCTGATTCGTCACGGACAAACCGATTGGAATGTGGGGCGCAAAGTCATGGGGATGCAACCCGTGGGACTCAATGCCCACGGGCGTTCGCAGGTGGAACGGATGGCGGTCGCGCTGCAACCGAGCGCGCTTGCGGCGATTTATGCCAGTCCGGCGCAGCGCACGCTGGAAAGTGCCGAAATAGTGGCGCAGGGGCGCGAATTGGCGGTGGTGCCACACGCGGCGTTTTCCGAAGTCGATTATGGCGACTGGATCAACGCACCATTTCATGCGTTCGATCAGTTGCCAATTTTTCAGCAATATTTGTACGCGCCGCAGACGACGCAGATTCCCGGCGGTGAAAATGTGTGCGCGATGCAAGCACGCGCCGTCGCCGGGATCGAAGAAATTCGCGTGGCACACCAGGACGGTCGCATTGCGGTCGTCTCGCACTCCGATGTCATCAAGGCGATCATCGTGCATTATGTTGGTGCGCCGCTCGCGCATTGGCAACGCTACGCCGTCGATAACGCGAGTTGCACGGTGCTGCGTTTTTCCACGCATCAACCGCGCCTGCTCGCCCTGAACGCGCATCCCGATTGGCAGGAGCGCCTGAGTACGCTGCGGGATTTGTATTGAATGACTGTCGCGTGACGATTATGTCCTCACTCAACCCCAACACGTGTCTCATCGAAACGCTCGAATCTACGATCCAGCGGCACAATCGGCGCTATTTTGTGGAACATGCGCCGGAAATTTCCGATGCGGAATTTGATGTGCTGATTGCGGCGTTGCGACGCCGCGCGCCGGCATCGGCGGTGCTGCGCGAAATCGGTTCGGATGTGAGTGGGGCGCGCGGTCGTGTGGCGCATGCGATGCCCATGTTGTCACTCGATAAATGTTACACCGCACAGGAACTCGCGGAGTGGGCAGAAAAATTCGCCGACGCGTTTGTGGCGACACCGAAAATCGACGGCGTGGCGGTGAGTCTGCGCTACGATGCCCATGGTGAATTGGCGCTCGCGGCGACGCGCGGGAGCGGGCGCGAAGGCGAAGAGATCACGTCGAATGCGCGGCAAATTGCAAATATTCCGCAGACCGTTGCGCTGAAAAATATTGAGGTGCGCGGCGAAGTCTATCAACCACTGTCGACGTTTCGAAAAACATTCGCGGCAGAATTCGCCAATCCGCGCAATCTGGCGGCCGGTGCGGTGAAACTCAAAGATGCTTTGCTGACCGCGTCGTATGGGTTGCAATTTTTTGCGTATGATCTGTTGGGGAGCGATGCCCCATCCGAAATGGACAAACGTGCGTTGTTGGCGCAGCACGGTTTTACGGTTGCACCAGGCACACTGGTTACACGCGATCAGTTCGCGGCGACGTGCGCTGGCATGCTCGCTGCGCGCGCCGCGCTCGATTGCGAAACCGACGGGATTGTTTTTAAGGTGAATCAGCTGCAGGAACAAGCGCGGGTTGGCACCACCGATCATCATCCGCGCTACGCGATCGCCTTCAAATTTCAGGGGGACTCCGGCGAAACGAAATTGACGGCGATCGAATGGAACGTGGCGCGCACCGGCACGATCACGCCGGTCGGTATTGTCGAACCGGTCGTGTTGTCGGGCGCCACCGTGCGGCGCGTGACGTTGCACAATTTCGGTCGCGCGCAATCGCTGGGCGTTGGGGTTGGTGCCACCGTGCGTATCACGCGCCGCGGCGGCGTGATTCCGCATCTGGAAGAAGTCATTGCGCCCGGCGATGCAGTATTGGCGCCGCCTGCCGAATGCCCATCGTGTGGTGCGCCCACGCGGGTGGAAGAAGATTTCGTCGTTTGCACGAATCCGCGCGGCTGCGGAAAATTGCACATCGCGCAATTCAAACATTTTCTCGACGCGATCGATTGCGAAGGATTTGGTCCGAAGGTCATTGAAAATCTCATCGATGCCAAACTCGTGCAAGATCCCGCCGATTTATTTGCGCTGCGTATCGACGATCTGCTGACGTTGCCCCGCATGGGCGAAACGCTGGCGCGCAAACTCATCGCGCATCTGCACGCGCGGCGCACGCTGGCGCTCGATATCTTTTTGCGAAGTCTTGGCATTCACGAATTGGCGCACCAAACCGCGCGCGTGTTGGCCCAGTGCGGATCGCTTGAAAAAATTCGATCGCTCACCGAAGCTGAACTCGCCGAAATGCACGGCATCGGTCCACAAATCGCGCGCGCCGTGGTGCACGGATTGCAATCGCACCGACGACTGATTGACAAACTCCTGCAACATGTGACCATACACGACGCCTCGCCAGCGCAGAGTAGCGGCCCATTGGCGGGGAAGCGATTTTTATTTACGGGCACACTCGCCGCCATGGAACGCCGCCGCGCGCAACAACTGGTCGAGGAGGCGGGCGGACACTTAGCAAGTAGCGTCAGTCGCGAACTCGATTTTTTGGTGATCGGCAGCGAAGGAAAACCCGGCAGCAAATTGTCCAAGGCGCGCAAACTCATTGAAGAGGGCGCGAGTGTGCGCATTCTGTCGGAAGCGGAGTTTTTAAAAATCATATGAACGCATTACAACAACTCATCCCGCCGCACGAATACGAATTGGCGGCGCCACTAATCGAAGAAATCAACGCGCGGAAAAAAGAAATCGGCGCGGTGATTTTGGTGCACAATTATCAGGTGCCAGCCATTTATCATGGCATCGCGGATTACACCGGTGATTCGTTGGGACTCTCGTATGCAGCCGCGCGCACATCGGCGCGCACGATTATTTTTTGTGGTGTGCATTTCATGGCCGAGACCGCGAAGATTATTTGTCCGGACAAATCGGTGCTCATTCCCGATCTCGACGCAGGGTGTTCGCTGTCGGAAAGTATTACGCCCGAGGATGTCATCGCGTTGAAGGCCGCGCATCCTGGCGTTCCGGTCGTCTGTTACGTGAACACGCCCGCCAGCATAAAGGCGGAATCCGATGTCTGTTGTACATCAGCGAACGCCGCGAAGGTTGTGCGTAGTCTGCCGGGCGACGCAGTCATTTTTATTCCCGATGAATATTTGGGGCGCAACGTTGAGCGCGAAACCGGCAAGCGCTGCATTACGCATCCGGGGCGTTGCATGGTGCATGAACAATTTACGACCGAACAGATCGCCGCGTATCGCGCGCAATTCCCGGGCATTTATGTGGTGGCGCATCCCGAGTGTGCGCCAGACGTGGTTGCTGCGAGCGACTTTGCGGGCAGCACCACACAAATGGTCGCGGCGTTGCAGAAAATTCCCGCGGGTAAATCGATGTTAATCACCGAATGCAGCATGGCCGCCAACATTCAATCGCAAGTCCCACACGTCGACTTTCACATGCCTTGCACGATCTGTCCGCACATGAAAAAAATCACACTCGAAAAAGTCTTGCGCTCGCTCACCGAACATATTTTTGAAATCGAAGTGGCAGAGCCAATGCGCGTGCGGGCCGAGCGTTCGATTCAACGCATGCTGGAAATCGGTGTGTAATACGAAGGACGATATGACCGAGGGACGAGGGACGACCGTTCGCCGCTGGCTCACTGGGACGAAGGACGAAACCGCAGAGGATTGGTGTTGCGTCCCTCGTCCCAGCGACCAAAGGGAGCGGTCGTCCTTCGTCCCTCGTATATTCCTATTCCCTATCTCCTATGAATCGTGCTATGCGCGCCCGACAATTTGTCGATGCGTGTGGCGGCACGGTGCGGCGATGGGCGTCGACTTTCCAAGGAGAACGTATGAAGAAATTAGTCGCGTTGGTGGCGGTCGTCGGGGTTGCGGTGTTGGTGGCGGGTTCGGCGCACGCGTTGAGCGTCGGCAACATTGGTGGCGCAACCTTGAAGGGTGTTGCGAAAGACACGGCAACGAAGGCTGGCAAGAAGGCGATCGAGGCGCAGATCAATAACGAGATGGGCAAAGTGCATTGCACCTGCAAGGGCGCCGCGGTCGACAAGAGCTGTTTTAGCAAGGCCGCTGCCTCATTGAAGGCGCAACACGAAGTCGCCGAACGCAGTGGGTTTGCCGATTTCAACATCACCGTGACCGCACCGGAAGCGTGCAAGGGCCAGGTCGAAGACGTCGTGAAGAATGTGTTTGGTTCGTGGGATTCCAGCGTGAACGCCGACAAGAAGGCCAAGGCCGTCGATTTCAAAGTCAGTTTGGATTGATTTTTTTTGATATGCCGAAAAAACGTCCGGTCATCTTGCGATGGCCGGGCGTTTTTGTTTGAGTGGTTTGTGCGCGAGATATGATGTCAATTTTGCGGCCGGAGGGTGCAGCTGCTGTTCCAGCCGTTGGTGGCGCTCCAACTCACATTGTTGCCACAATTTTTTGGGTCGCAGTCGTAGACCCATTGGTCATTGCCGTGGCGGTCCCGACCCATGTACTGCCGCGCCCCGCACGCCAGCGCCGTCACCAGTACACCGACGACACCACACCAGACACAGCGGCGGAATATGGGGTGTTTCATGCGCCCTCAATACGTGTATGCGGGACCGTTGTCGATATTGAAATCCGCTAAGCCATTGATTCACAAGCCGACAGACCCCCTCGTTTTGGCATGGCCTGCCATGGCGAGGGGGTGCGCAAACCACGAATCGCCGTAGTAATTCCCCCAAAAATATTCTACGTCCGCCGCATGGCCTATCGCGTGCGTAGTGGCAAAATGTGTGGCGGCGTGTCTGTGATTCGCGTGGCGGGAGACAAATCGATTGCGCATCGGGCGCTGTGGTGTGCGGCACTGGCGCGTGGCACGAGCACGATTCGTGGGTTGCCGACGGGGCATGATGTCGCGTGCACACGTGGTGTGATCGAGGCGTTGGGTGCGAGCACACGCGTGGTTGATGATGCGCTGCTGGTGGAAGGTTGCGGCGGGGCGTGGGTGGTGCGGCAGGCGGTGCTGGATTGTGGGTCGTCGGGGACGACGCTGCGACTGGCGACGGGTGCGTTGTGCGGGACGGACGGAAATTTTTTGCTGTTCACCTCGCCGCAACTTGCGCGCCGACCAATGCAATTAGTGATCGATGCATTGCGCGAGTTGGGCGCTGATCTGGTGCTCGATCCCGCGCCGGAAAAAATTCGCGCGCTGATGCCAAGTGCGCGCTGGCCCGCCGATCGCGTGCCACGTGTGCTGATTCACGGGCGACCGTTGCGGGGCGGGGCGGTGCACTTAACCGAACCGTCGGCGCAATTGAAATGCGCGCTGATCTTCGCGGCGTTGCACGCGGAAACGGCCGTGACGATTTCGGCGCCGACCACACGCGATCATCTGGAACGTATGTTGCCGGCGTTTGGTGTGAACATTACCGTCAGTGGCGACGAAATCATGGTGCAGCCTTCCAGAATGAAAAAAAAATTGAGCGTCCCCCTCACCCAACCCTCTCCCCAATGGGAGAGGGCATGTCTGACCAGCGCCAACATTGATATCCCCGGCGATCCCAGCATCGCGGCGCCCTGGATTGCGGCGGCGACGTTACGGCCACGCCGACACAATTTCATCATTCGCAATCTCTCTCTCAATCCGACGCGATTGGGATTGGTGCGGTGTTTGAATCGCATGGGAGCTGGGATTTGGGTGTATCAGTGTACTAGTACACAAGAACCCATCGGCGATCTGGTCATCTCGCCGCGTATGACATCGTTGCGGCCGTGTGTGCTTTCGCGCGAAGAGATGCCGACGCTCATCGATGAATTGCCGCTGCTGGCGCTGGTCTGTGCGCATGCGCACGGCACATCGGTGTTGCACGGCGTGGCGCATTTGCGCGGCAAGGAGAGTGATCGCTTGCATGGCGTGCTGACGGCGTTGCGCGCGCGTGGTGTGATGGCGTATCTGCACGGCTGCGATACGTTGGTGATTCATGGCCAACGCGCCGCGTGGCGCCGCGTGCCCGTTGCGCCCGTCGCCGATGATCATCGCATGACGATTTTGCACACACTGCTCGCACTCATCGCCAACGATTTCGCGGGCACCATGATTCGCGATCCAAACGCCGTAAAAAAATCCGACCCGGATTTTTGGAACGTGCTGGCGCGGGTGTGGCCGGGGAGTGTGTATTGTGCCGACGTGCCGACGTGGCGATGTGGGTCGTGAGTCGTGGGTCGGAGTGATCGGATTTTTCGTAATCCAAATCCAGTTCGTAATCGGGCTCGTCATCTTCATTCATCATCACATCTCAAAAATTTCCGCCTACGGCATTTCAACGACTTACGCGTCGGGGACTGTCCCCGCAATGTAAGTAGCTATTTTTCCGTTGTTTCAATCAACCGCGACAACGCTTCGGCGATGGTGCCCTCGTCGACGTGGGTGTCGGTGAGCGTCAAAAACAGATACCAGCGCGGGGTGATGTTGGTGTGATAGCCAATCGCGAATCGGTCGCCACGGCTCGCAAAACCAAGCCGTTCGCGACCGGGCGCGTTGGCCGCGTTCAGGACGGCGCCGGACAGTGTGTTGAACCAGCGGGTGGTTTGGGCGCGCTGCGTCGTCGGTGGCACGTAGAGCACGCCAATAATATGTTGCGCCGCCGTCACGGAATATCCCAAGGCGCGTTGTAAGAGGGCGAGCTGTGCAATCGTGGTGGGCGGATTGCCGGCGAGCGGAAAGGTAAACAAGCGACCGGCATGGGCGCCGATGGAAAAATTTGTACTGTAGGTGGCGACGGTGTCGACCAAGCGCGCCTCCGGTGGGGCCGTGATCGGTTGTTGCAAGGCGTTGTGCATCTCGTCTGGGGTCGACACCCCGGGCGCGAGTTCGACGGCGGTGGCGCCGCCATGCAGGATATCATCGTTTTTAAAGAGGGCGGTGCGGATGAGTTCAATGCGCTGGGCCGCCACGAGATCTTCTCGCGCAGCGTGATTCGGGATGACATTCACGCGCAACGTGACTTCCGAACTCAGTGCGCGAAAGTGCGCCGCGTGCTGGGTCATGACGTGCCGCACGCGGTGCAGCGTCTGCCACCCGCCCGCGCTGAGTAAGGCGCTGTGGCCATCGACCCAATCGAGTTTGACTACGAAATGTAACTCGCGTGTTTCCGGATTAAACGTGGCCAGAGAGACGCCCGTATTTTTTTGCTGTTGCACGGGTTGCAGAATCTTTGCAACGGCTTGCGTATCGTGGGTGCGAATGGTGTCGCGCTCTGCTGTGCTCATCTCCGACAACGTCTGCGCCACCGGGCGCGCATGGCGGGCGACGGGACCAAAAATAATATCGAGGCGATGACCGAGGAGCGGACTCGTCGCGCCAAAACCGCGCGTACGCACGGCGATGCGTTCCGGAAACGGCAGCGGATTATTGGTCTGCTTGGCGAGCGCGTTGGCTTGTTGCATGTGCGTCTGCAGATACATCGCGCCAATGCTGGCCTCTTCGGTCGATTGCGCAAAACTTTCCTGATAGTCGCCCGACATGTCGGTGAACCCATCGACGAGGAGTTCCCACGGCTGCTCCGCAATGCCCGCTGCGATTTGGGCGGCGTAGGTGCTGCGCAGTGATTCGAGCGTGCGATCGAACACGATGCGGCCATCGGTGTCCAGTTGATGATGCGTAAAGAGATGGTCGGCGGCCACGCGCAGCGCGTGTTGGTGCGGCTGCGGAATAAACCAGAGTCCTTTCGTGTCTGGGGCGATGGGGTGATGGATGGGGCGATTGGTCGAAGAGTGGTTGGGTCGATGGGTCGATGGCGCGAGGGGTCGGTGGCCATCCACGGTTGTCGGTTCATCAGATGTGATGAACTGCGCGCTGTCGGCTTCCGGCAGTTGTAAGGTGCAGCGCGACAAATCGAGTGCGGCGGCGGGATCATACATCGCGTCGCGGTGATAACCGATGGTGTCGAATTTTACATACGCGCCCATGAGATTCACCGCATCGCGGTAGGCCTCGGTGTGAATACTTCCGCCGAGCACGGTGTAGAATCCGGTACTGAGGGCCAGGCTGTCGGTCAGATAGAACCGAACCCCCGCCTCAATTTCGTGGAGTTGAAATGCGGCTGCGGTGGTTTCATGTGCGGTCGTGAGATCGATGCCGCCGGGCGGTGTGAAGGTGGTGTCCATGACGTCGTCACTGAAGGCGAAGGCCTTGTATCGCAATTCCACATTGAAGGTGCGTGGTGGGCGCAACACACGTGCGGCGCCCGTGAAGAGTCCAATCATCCAATCCGACGTGAGTTCGACGCCGAGTGTGACCCCGAAAATCAGCCGGTTAAACGCGGGGGAAATGCCGCTGCCGGTCGCGCCACTCGCCAAGTCCAGCTGCACCCCGAGTGTGAGTGGTCGCAAATAATATTGCCAACCCACGGCCGCAAACGGATGATATGTGATGCCGAATCCGCCACTCACGGCGCGGTACGTATGGCGCGCGGACGGGAGTCCACTCAAGCTCGTCGGGAGCGCCGCGGTTGTTTCCGTGCCCCACAAGACGCCCAGGCGTCCTTCGACATCGAGTGCGGTGCCCACTGTCATGGGAACGGACGGCGTGGCGCCGGGAATCACCACATTTTTTTCGCGACGAATTGCGGATTTGAAAATTTCTTCGACGTCGTCATCGGTGCGTGCGGTCTCGCTGTGCAAGACGCCGCTCGTGTCGCGGGTGAGTAAAATGTGCGGCGCCGCGCCGGGCGCAATGGCGGCGATCGCTTGATGCGCGGCGCCGACCAACACAAAACTGCTGTGCCCGTTTTCGGGTCGACCGCGATGCAGCGACAACGCCTCGCCGTCGCAAATCACGTCCTGAATTTTGCTCTTCTCTTCCGACGACGGACTATAATTTTCCGTCGGCGTTACGGGATCGCCTGTCAGTTGGCACGCCGCCACATCGGTCGACTCCGTCCGGCGCAGATAAATGTAAAAGGGAGGCGAGGTGGTCATATGTGTCGTGTATCGGCGGTGTGTCGGAAAAGTTGCGCCCCGTTTTTCCCTTGCACCACCCACCCCACGAGACTAGTCGTGGCGCCGCCCGGCGGGGGGAGGGTAAAGGAGCGTCGTATGTCTACTCTCGTTCGCTGGCGCGTGGTCGTCTGTGTCGTGTGTGCGTTACTTTCAATACACATTCATCGCGCAGTTGCCGCGAGTTGTTGCAGCACCGTGACGACGGGCGGAAAATGTTGTCCCGTCTCGAAAAGCGGCGGCGATAACAGCGAAGGCACGTTGCTCGCGCAACTCGACGCGCAACTCGTGCCCGGCGGCGGTTCGTGTCAAACTATCTGCTTCGATGTCTCTTCGGTCGATGCGCTAACCGCCAGTGCAAAAATTTTTGCGGGCAATCGCCTTGTGGGGAAATTCGGCATCACACTCAGCCTCACGCCCACCGCAGTGAATAATGGTTGTGTGATGGAAATGCCCTCGACGCCGAAAAAAGTCGGTGGCAACGGTAACGCACAACTCGACACGATCAGCCTCGCCCCCGCTGCCACCAAAAATGGACTCTGCATTTTTTCCGATCACAACGACGTGGGGCATGTGACAATCACCGGCAAAGGTACGAATGGCGGGCATGTGGGCGTGATTGTGAATGGCGCCAGCAATATCGTACACGACGTGACCGTGTCGAAAGTCCCGGTCGGTGTGTTGGTGTCGGGATCCACCAATCAATTGCGCACGATCACTGCGACTGGCACATCGGACGGCGTGCAAATCACCGGGACTGGCAATAGCCTGGGTGCGAGTACGATCAGCAATAATCTCGCGAGTGGCGTGCATATCACGGGCCTTGGAAATATTCTTGGTGCGGTGAACACCGATTTCACGCCGAACACGATTGCGAAAAATGGCGGCGATGGTGTGCTGGTCAGCGGGAATACCGCCATCAACAATCGCCTCACGCACAACGCGATTGCGCAAAACGTCGGCCTCGGTATTCATCTCGATCAGAACGCGAATCATTTTTTCCCGGCGCCGACTGCGTTGCGCGCCGTGTATCATCTGCCGTTCGTGAACGCGTGGGGATTGATTGGACTCACCCCAAAAGGCACGGGCTCGGTGGAATATTTTGTGGCCGACGCCGACAAAAAAGAGGGCGCAACCTGGAAGGGCACGATTGGTAACATCACGCAAACCACCGTCGGTTTCAGCAACGATCCCGACGGCGACGGGCGTGTGTTGTTTTGGGGAATGGTCAAGGGCACCGATCTGAGTGTGAGCACGCCGCTCGTGACCACCGCCACCGACGCCACGGTCTGCCTGACCTGCAACGGCAACACCTCGGAATTTTCTGTCGCACTCACCGCGAGTAGTGCGCACATCGACGCCGATCCGGTGCAATGTTTCAAAACGCCCTGGTTTCTGGACGCCCTCGAAAAGGCCCTTACGAAGGGTCCAGCGGCAGATCCGTGGGTGGAGCAATGTAGCGCGGAAGGCGTGGGCGATGGCCGCACGAATGGCGAAGAAGACACGAATCATAATTGTGTCGTCGATCCCGGCGAATCCGATCCGTGCAAAATCGATGAACCCGTCGGACCCGCGGCGGATTTGTGCACGCTCTTTCCCACACAATGTCAGGACACCGACGGCGATGGCGTAAAAGACGCCGCCGATAATTGCGCGACCGTGTCGAATCCAGATCAGCACGACGACAATAACAATGGGGTGGGAGATGTGTGTGAGGATTCCGATCAGGGCGGTCCCGACGGCATCGTGAACTCCAAAGACAACTGTCCGTGCGTGGCGAATCCGCAACAGGAAGA
>OBEQ010455811.1_pt1 | contig 53893 bp, 50 predicted proteins | sample 1670901 | NCBI WGS metagenome assembly OBEQ01 (sample SAMEA104232315, study PRJEB22302) | groundwater metagenome | biome: forest; feature: aquifer; material: groundwater | place: USA | collected 2011-08-07 | depth 5.4 m
GCATAGCCAGGAACGTTGTGCAAAATCGCTTCGCTCTTTGCACAATGCGCGGCGGTGCCCGCTCGTTGCGCTCGTCGCTCCCCGCCAAAGGCGGGCAGGCGCGACATCGCACAACTCACGGCTATACGCCATGTCGAGCTCCCGCCTGCGGCGCGATCTCGCCACAGCGCATAGCCGCCGCGCATTAGGCGCAATAATATAAAATATTTTTTATGAACGAAGAATTTAAACCAGAAAAATTTTTTACCAAAGACAAAGATAATTTAGAAATGTTGCGACAATCTTTAAAGTCAAAAGAAATTGATGAAGATGTGATTCCAATTCTTGAAAAATTTTTTTCACTGCCGATTACTCCTCGCGAAAGTTGTTATGGGCATGCGGAAGAAGGCAAGAGTCCGTATTTGAGCTATGTCGATGATGAAACGCAGAATGAGCAAGAGCTTAGTATTCAAAGACTGTTCAAAGAAAAAATTACTGAATTAGCCGCAAGAATTAATCAAAAAATCGGCAGTGAGGCTGTAAATATAGTTTTAGAAAAAATTGATCATGGCGGAGGACCAAAAGATTATACATTACGATTTGAAGTAATTGATAAAAAAATTTTACAAGAAAGTGGTAAAAAATTTTTGGATGTTATTTGGGAAGAATTTTCTAAATATCTTGACGAAATTAAATAAAAAATATTTTATATTACATCGCCTAACACTGGATATGCGGTTCCGCTTCGCTTCACCCATATTGCTATCGCAACATCGCATGATGCCGATACGTTGTACGAAATAAATTTTTTATATTTTTTATATTTTCCCGTGACGGTTGGCGAATTGCGAACGAAACAAAATTTTTCGATTGATTTTACAGGGGTATTAGGTGTTTTCGCCCGTTGCGAAACGGTCAAAAACCGATTCATTTTAATTTTTTTAACACTAAAACATATGCAAACAAGATTCATGCTGAAAAACGATAAATATAGAAAAGCGAGGGGCGGCTATTCCCGTTTTCTCAATATTTTTTGCGATAGCTGTGGCGAGCGTTTGGCATTATACCAAAAAGACGGACCAGGGGAACTCAAGCGCATGTATCTTGACCGCATTTTTGCTCCGAAAATTGTCCCTTCCAAGGTGCGCAAGTTTGTCTGCCCTTCGTGCAAAAAAATCATTGGTGTCTTTTATACTTACAAAAAAGAGACGCGACCAGCTATTCGTCTGTTTCAAGGATCAATTTCTAAAAAAAATAGGAACTGGAGGTGGGCAAGATCCTCTTCAACAAGAGAAAAAAGATGTAAATGCCGAAAACGATAAGGCACCATCGGCAAAAGAAAAAAATAAATTACACATCACTTAACAGCGTGTATGCGGCTCGCGCTTGACTGCCGCCAAATGCTCGCCCATATGCTGACGCACATCTCATACACGGATACGTTATGTGAAATAAATAAACATTACCATAACCGTGAAATTTACTACTTTTTTACAGTTTTTCACGGTTATCTTGACAAAAAAGTGAAGATGGTATAATTTAAGGTTAGATTATATCAATATTGATATACCTCTAAATTATGGTCAAAATATTACATATTTTTAAGACAATCTCTAGTTTAAGAGAACGTTACTATACCGCGGCTGTTGGCAAACAGGCACTTTTAAAATTGTTGAGCGAAGCGGAGGTGGCAGAACAGGTATATAACTCTAATGCTATTGAAAACAGCGCTCTTACGCTTGAAGAAACAGAAAAGATACTTTTACAAATAGACTTGGATAGATATATCACTGAACGAGAAATTTTTGAAGCAAAAAATCTGGCGCGTGTTGTGTCATATATTGACAGAAAGGCTAAGGAGCGAGAACTTACCCTTGAGGTAATTTTATCACTTCATAAAATGTTGATTTCAAATATTCGTGACGATATTGCCGGGAGATTTAGAAAGGATAATGAATATGTGCGTGTCGGCAGTCATATTGCTCCTAACTCCAAAGAAGTGGTAGGCCGTCTAGAAAAAATGTTGGCCGAGTACAATGCCGCGAGTCATGAAAATATAATCAAAAGGATAGCAAAATTGCATCTTATTTTTGAATACACTCATCCATTTTGTGATGGCAATGGCCGCATCGGGCGTGTCATAAACAACTATTTGTTAATACGAGAAGGGTTTGTTCCGATAAACATAAAATTTATTGATAGGAAAAAATATTATGATGCCTTTAAAGAATTTGATGAAAAAAACGCGACTACTATTATGGAAGAAATCGTCGGCAAAGCGCTTACCAACAGCTACCACAAGAGACTCGCGTATCTGGAAGGCGTGCATATTCTAACGCTCGCTGAATATGCAAAAATAAATAAAATATCGCACTCTAATTTGATCAATAAAGCCAGCCGCCAAACAATAGAGGCTTTTCTAGAAAAAAGCGTATGGAAGATAGGCGTTGAATCATAGTGATTGATTGACGAATACGCCCCCGTGATTGAACGGCGAACGAAAAAAAGTGTAAAAATATAACTATACTTAACATAACTGTCCCAAATAGGACAAAGCGAAATAGGGTCTGATCACTCTTTTGGCCACGTACTATGCTGACAAACTCCTCTGACTCATTGCAGGACAGCCATCCTTCCCACCCCATCAATATCCCCTGCTCCCATCACGATGACAATGTCTCCCGTTTTTGCGAGGTCTGTGATGCGACGAACTGCAGCCTCCGGATTCGGCGCGTATTCGACGAGACGGGTGACGCCACGATCCGCGTCGTGACGAAGAATTGCATCAACAAGATCCTTCGACGAGACGTCCGCGTCTTGCGTCGTGTCACGTCCCTCAACATCGTAGATTTCAGACAAGACGAGAACATCCGCGAGATCGAACGACGCGACGAAATCAAAAAAGAGCTGCTTCGTACGATTACGATGGTGCGGCTGAAAACACAGGAGCATACGACTTTCGACTCGTGTGGCCTCAAGCGTTGCCGCAACGGCCGTCGGGTGGTGCGCATAATCAGAATACCACCGTGCGCCGTTCCGTTCCCCCAAAAATTCAAACCGGCGCCATATGCCTTGGAAGGATTTAAGAGCGACGGTAATCACCTCCTCGGACGCGCCAAGCTCCTTCGCGGCTGTGGCAGCTCCTGCTGCGTTCATTTGATTAAAGCGTCCGGGAACGCTCAGTGTCCACTCTTTCCCTTTGTCCTCCCCCAAACCAAAGAGCAGGACGCGGCAGGGGCTTAAGGAGGTGACATCTTGTACATTTTTATCTTCCTTGTTTGCGACAATGAATCCGCCATCAACCACGCGAGCGACAAGCTCGCGATACGCGGCCTTCATCTCTATGATCGTCGGAAACACATCCGTGTGATCAAGCTCAATGTTGTTGAGGATGAGACCGTGGGGACGAAACGCCAAAAAATGCTTGGCGTACTCGTCGCCTTCGATAACGACGAGATTGGATGCGCCGACGCGCAAGTTGCCATCTGGAAAGGACGGGACAACGCTCCCAACGATCACGGTCGGATCAAGTCCCGCGCGTTCGAGGATGAGCCCAAGCATCGCGGTCGTAGTGCTTTTACCGTGCGTTCCTGCGACGACAATCATCTTGAAATCTGCAAACCATTCTCCAAGAAATTCAAAATTCGTCATCTCGCGAATGCCGCGTCGTCGCGCTTCTTCACGCTCTTGATTTGATGTGGGCACGGCCGACGAATAGACGAGCAAGTCGCAATCCCTCGGGACGTTCTTCGCTGCATGTCCGATCGCGATCTGAATCCCCTTTTTTTGTAAAATCTTCGTCTGCTCGTTCGCGCAAACATCAGACCCAGTAACCTGAACTGCCCACTGCGCACTGCCCACTGCGCAGTGCAATACCTTCGCCACCCCCGACATATTAATGCCACCGATGCCAACAAAATGGATCGCTTTTGCATGTCGTACATTCATGCGTCCCATGCTAGCGTTATTTTGACGGATTGTGAACCCTTGCGCCCTGTCTCCACAATCCTTCGTGGCGCAAGGCTTTTTTATCAAAACTACGTCAGGCTCGCGCTAACCTACTCGAAATCCTAGTAGAGATTTATTCGCAATCGTATAGTCGATCGTGCGCTTTAAACCCTCATCTAACTGGACGAGCGGCAACCAACCGAGGCGATCTTTAGCTTTGGAAATATCCGGCAACCCTAGTTGGGTCATAAACAACAACGGCGCTGCAAACGTGATACGTGAAGTTGAGCCCGTCATCTCGACAATGCGTTGCGCCACATCGACAAGTAATACGTCAAGCTCGCTGCCAAGGTTGACCGGACCAATGTCTGGCGGAGCTGACATGAGTTTGATCAGACCATCGACAAGGTCTGAAACATAGACGAGTGACGTCTTGAAAGTTTCATCCCCGTAGATTACAAGATCTTTATTGTCGAGAGCATTGGTAATGAAATCTGGAATCATTTGCCCATCAAAAAGTGGCAGACGCGGACCATAGACCCGAAATAGGCGAGCTATTTTGGCCTCCAAACTATGGACTTGTCTGTACGTCTCTACCATGGTCTCGGCAAAACGCTTACCTTCGTCATAGCAGGCACGCGGCGACAGGAGATTGACCGTGCCTAGCTCATCCTCGCGATATGGATGATTATCGGCTGGCCGCGGACCGTAAATAACCGAGGCTGATGCATGCACTAGCTTGGCATGGTAGCGCACGGCGAGGTCCAAAGCATTTTTTACACCGATAGAATTAGCATACAGCGTCTGCAGCTTGTATTGATCGAACTTCTTCGGGCTGGTGGGGCAGGCGAGATGGTATATCTCTTGAAGACCTTGAAACTTGACCTTGAACCGCGCTAATTCAGGAAAGGCTTCAGGATCAAAGGGCACTGTAAAATCGTGTCGAATAAACTCAAAATCTGAATTCTTGAGCAAAGGGTCGATGTTGGATTCTTGCGAGGTAACAAAGTTGTCAACGCAGATGACGCGGCCGTCAAGCAAAAGTTTTTCACACAAAAATGACCCAATAAAACCGGCGCCGCCGGTCACTAGAATGTTCTTTTTTTCAAATACAGGAGCTGATGACATAGTATTAGCAAGGATATAGTGACGGGCGGTAAGCGACAAGGGGGATGGACAAGGAAAAGAATCAACTCTCTATCTGTGAGTTTTCATTCGCTTTACCAGCCGCCACGGATGCGTGTGAAAGGTAAAGAGTCGATGCGAGCTAAAAGTAAAACACGCTATCAAACCAGCATCAACTATAATGACTGCAAAATCCAAAATGTGCAGTATCTCATGCCCAATCCAAAACAATGTGCCGTTGAGAATCGTGGCCAGAATGGCTACGGCTGTAAAGCGCCCCAGACTACCCATTGAGCGCTGAGTTGTTTGAAACGTAAAATGACGATTAGCTTCATAATTTAGCCACGTCACTATACATACGACCAAGCTGTACTGGATCGTGCGCGGTCCGTGTTGCCATAAAACACGCGACATTAAGGCATAACCTCCAAGCACTAGGAGGACCGAGGAAATGCCAATCAAGCCGAACCAAAATAAGCGCCTACCTTCAGCGTGTACAAGTACAATCAAGCGTGTAACCAAGCGCATACATCTATGGCACAACAAATGACAGGTCACCAGGATTGATATTTCGACCAATTCAAGCTAATCTGCCATCCAGAGCTTAATTATGCATCCTTTTAGACTGTATTTCAAGCGCCTCCTGCTACTCTTGGGTGATTATGTGGTATTTCAGCTCGCCCTCATCGGCACATTGTTATTGCGTTATGGAACTTTGTCTAAACAGGATTGGCAAGCGCACCTGCTCCCCTTTTCGATCCTGAGCGTAATCTGGATCATGTCTTTCTACGTTGCAGGTCTCTATGAGTTAGCCCTGACGCGCGACAGCTTGAAGTTTTTTCGGACTTACCTTGAGGGCATGCTCGCAAACCTGGCGATCGCCCTGGGTTTCTTCTATCTCATCCCGGTTTTTGGGATTGCGCCGAGGACCAACCTATTGCTGTATTTTGCCTGTGCCTTGCTAGTAGGCTACGTCTGGCGCCTGTTCTATAATCGTAAACTATCGCCCAAGCTATTTCGCAATCGTGTCTTATTTGTTGGCGCTGCCAACGACGCGGCACGCGTACATAGTCTATTACAAGGTAGTGCCTCTGGATTTGAACTTGTCGCCGTAGCTGAGACCTCTCCGGGCACACGTTTTGATACCGGTTCTATAACTTGGTACGTCAACGTGGAGCTCATTGACCACATCATCAAAGCACAAAATATCCATACCATCGTCCTAGGACATCGGCCGGACGATATACCTGGTTTGCGCGATGCGCTCTACAAGACTCTGTTTACGCCCGTGGCCTTGATCGATCGCGCCGCTCTCGAAGAAGCTGTCACTGGTCGTGTCCCGCTAGAATATGTCTCACAGACCTGGTTTTTAGAAAATTTACGCGAACATGAGAAAGCCTGGTACGACAGCTCGAAACGCCTGTTTGATCTGTTGTTGGCCATACCTTTTGGACTATTCACGTTGCTGCTCCTACCATTCATAGCGGCGCTGATCAAACTTTCCTCACCCGGTACGATCTTCTTTTCTCAACAACGAGTTGGCAAAGGTGGAAAAAATATCTATATCTGGAAATTCCGCAGCATGAAGCAGGGTGCGGAAAGCGCTGGCCCCTGTTTTACCGCTTCGGCCGCGACTGATCCGAGATTGACAGCTGTGGGTCGCAAACTACGCCAACTACGCCTGGATGAATTACCGCAGATTTGGAGTGTGTTGCGCGGCGACCTATCGTTCATCGGACCAAGACCAGAACGCCCCGAGTTTGTCGCGCCACTCATCGAGCGCATGCCATATTACGCCTTGCGCCACCTAACCCGACCTGGATTGACGGGGTGGGCGCAAGTAAAACTCCTCACGCCTGTGGCGGCGCTAGAAGATAATCTAAACAAGCTGCGCTACGATCTATACTACATCAAAAATCGTTCCCCCTTCTTGGATGCGGCCATTCTACTCAAAACGATTGGAATTATTCTAAGACAACAGGGTACATAAAAAGTGTCAGCACGCTGGTTCTAGTCCATGATCTCGCAACAGCTGACGCAGCCCCGGGTCAAAACTAATTCGCGGCTCCCAATCGAGTAGCTCTGTGGTTAAAGAAATATCCGCCTGCGAGTGTGGGATATCACCCGGTCGCGGCTCAAGATGTACGACCGGTCCACCGATAATTTTGGCCGTCGTATTTAAGGTTACACGGCCTCCGGCTCCGACATTTAAGACTTCTCCACGACCCACGCGCGAGGACGATAGTGCAAGCAGATTAGCCTGCACTACATCAGACACATGAGTGAAATCACGGGTCTGCTCACCCGTACCGAATATAGTCAATGCTTCACCCTTCTTTTTTTGCGCAATAAAATGCAAAAAAACCGGCGCATACGCTCCCTGATCATTCATACGTGGGCCATACACGTTGAAATATCGGAGCGCCACGGTTTCGAGCCCATAGTATTTTGCAAACTGCTCACAGTATTTTTCTCCTACATACTTTTGTAAGGCGTACGGAGACAACGGATTAGGCGTCATGTCAGGTCGTTGCGGCAATGTGGGCTGGATACCATAAGCCGATGACGAAGCGCTATATATGACACGTTTCACTCGCGCCTCACGGGCAGCCAACAAAACATTGAGAGTTCCCATGATATTGATAACAGTAGACTCAAGAGGATGTTCAACAGAGAACGGTACGCTGGGCCTGGCGCCAACGTGAAAGACGCAGTCAACACCGTCGAACACGGGTCGGATAACATCTAAATCGGTGAAGTCATATTCGAATAATTCGGCTGCTGGGTTCAAATTTGCACGCTTGCCAGTAGAAAAATTGTCTATCACGCGTACCTGATGACCGACCGCGACAAGCGCATCGACGAGATTCGAGCCAATGAATCCGGCTCCGCCGGTCACAAGATACACAGCCATATTTTTTAATCTCTGGCAGGCGAACCCTCTCTCCATTGAATGTCCAGACCTTGAGCGCGTCCAAGTTCGGTATTATAAGCCTCAGCTGCTTTTAGTAAGGAGAGATCAACACCTGCGGCATCTGCCAACTGAATAATCGAACGCACATCTTTAGGTAAGCATTTCCCTCCATACCCACGATACCCCTGATGGTATATCTCCAGATGATGCGCGCCTATCATTGGTTCAGCCTTAGCGCATTCTTTAACCAGATCATACTCCAGACCAAGTTTCTGACATAGATCGTGCATTTGATTGGCATAAGCAACTTTGAGAGCATAAAACGCATTTCCAAAATACTTGATCGTTTCTGCAGCCTTGGCCGGCATGATTTTTTCAAACGTCGCCCGCGGGAGCAAGCCCATAACCAATTCCGCATCGCAGCGACTCTGCGGCGTAAAGCCCACGATCTGACGACAGGGATGTTGCATGTCGTAATCCGCGGTTGTCTCAGTTAAAAATTCTGGATTAAACAACAGGCGATGCTGCGGGTACATCTCTTGCAAACGATCCGTGGTGCCAGGCGGTATAGTTGATTTCAGAACCACGGTCTTGCCCACGACTGGAATGGTGTTGAGAGCGGAGCGCAGAAACGTATCGTCAAATCCACCCCCTTCAAGATAGAAAGGCGTGGGCACAGCCACAAAAATTACGTCCGCATCTCGCAGAACACGGCTGTCAGAATATCCTTTAGGTGGATCAAACAGGCCGACCTCGACGTTTTGCAACTTAAAAAAGCGGCTGAGCGCACTGCCGACAAAACCTGCTCCAAGGATTGAAATGCGTGGCATAGTTAACGATTGCTGCTCGATTAAATAAAAAACATTTTTCGCGCCGCGACTAAGCACATACGAAAGAGCAACAGGCCCTCGCGGAAACGACGAATTTTTGTTTCACCGTATAAGCGCTCCTTGTAGTGTACGGGAATCTCTGCGAGCTTTAAGGATAGCTTGGCTGCGCCGAAGATTAGATCAAAATCGCCAAATGGATCAAACTCACCAAAATAAACGCGCTGCCGCGCCAGCTCCTCATAGGCTGAACGTCTGAGGCATTTTGTGCCGCACAACGTATCCGACAAATTTTGATTGAGCAAAAAGCTAAACACGGCGCTAAACAGCTTATTCCCAAGCCAATTAAGCGGCCGCATAGCGCCTGCCTCCATGGGGTAAACCAACCGTGTGCCGTGGACATATTCTGCTCGGCGGTCAGCCAAAATGTCGTAAAAACGCGGCAACTCCTCTGGTCTGACGGTCAGGTCGGCATCGAGAATCATCAAGATATCGTGTTGCGCTAAACTAAATCCCAGACGCACCGCGTCGCCCTTACCTTTGCCTGTCTGCCTATATGCGCGCAGACTAAAAGGCCAAGCTTGTGCAGACATGAGGCGGTGGATCTCGTCCCACGTTCCATCCGAGGAGTGACCCTCAATAAAAATAACCTCAAGCGGCCCTGGAAAGCGCGGCATGCGCTCCAAGGCGGCACGGATGTTGCCTTGTTCATCCCGAACAGGAATAATAACGCTCACTGAGGGCTGCTCAACAGGTAGATGATCTGGGCGTTTGCGACAAATAAAATATTCTACCAAGGCCAACCATCTGAAGCCTGGCAGGTGCGCTAAAACACGATTGCAGATAGCTGACACCACTGGAATATAGATAGGTAATAAACAAAATTTACCTGTTTTAATCACTTCAAAACCGGACAGCTCGAGGACGGCCTGACATTGGCGCTGATTGAGCCAATTGGAATAGCGCCGGGGTTCGGTTAAACCAAACCAAGCAGCGCAGCGGAATAACGGGCCCCAAAATGGATTTGTCTTAGTCAAGACGACGCGCGTATTTGACGCGCACAGCCGTGCCACATTCTCCATGGCCGGTTGAATATCCTCCAGATAACCCAAGATATCCAGACCAATAATATAGTCAGCATTCGCAGCCATTGGCGGTAAATCATGAGTGATGTCAACCAGGACCCAGCGCCCTTGCGGATGCCGTTCTTGGGCCAGTTTTATGAAACGCGGGCTAAATTCCAACCCAATAGCATGGCTTGGCTTGAGAGCCATCAGCAATCCGCCATCAGCACAACCAAGCTCCATAACATGCTGGCCTTCTGGCACCACATAATGCAACCACTGCAAAAGCAGCGAATAATAATAGGCTTGCTTCTTGCGCTGTACGTCGAAACGTGGAGCCAACTCTTCAAAGTGTTCTAAATGACTGGGCTGCGATTTCATGTGTTTCTAGCTTGTCGCGTGCGCTCAAACCACGCAATGGTCTCGCGCAAACCATCCTCCAAAGATGTAGTCGCGCGAAATCCAAAGAGCTGCTCGGCGCGTGTCACATCTAGCCGGCGCCGAGGCTGACCATCTGGTTTAGAGCTATCCCACACGAGCTCGCCTGAATAGCCAGTCAAACGTTGAATCAGTTCAGCCAACTCTTTGATTGAGAGCTCCGTGCCGCTGCCGAGGTTGACTGGATCGGCGCCAGCGTACAATTCAGTGGCTAAAACTATGGCCCGCGCCGTATCGCGGACAAAGATAAACTCACGAGTTGGCCGGCCGCTACCCCAGACTTCAACCGCGGGCGCGTGCGCTTCGCGCGCTTCTATCATTTTACAAATAAGCGCAGGAATGACGTGGCTCGAGGATGGATTCATATTATCTCCCGGACCATACTGATTAACCGGTAAAAGATAGATGGCGTTAAATCCATATTGTTGCCGATAAGCCTGAGCTTGCACTAGCAGCATCTTTTTGGCCAAGCCATAAGGCGCATTTGTTTCTTCGGGATATCCGTTCCACAACTCAGCCTCGCTAAATGGCACAGGGGTGAATTTTGGATAGGCGCAAATGGTGCCGAGGGCAACAAATTTTTGTACGCCGGCCAGACGAGCCGCTTCCATCAGCTCTATCCCCATAATCGCATTATCATAAAACAACTCGCCCGGGTGCTCTAAATTGTAGCCGATGCCGCCGACCAGCGCCGCCATATGGATGACAGTATCCATGCCCTCTACGAGGCGCCGGCAGACGGCACGGTCTCGCAGATCATCTTGTGGCCTCTGCGGGAGGCTAAGTTCTAGGTCAGCGCCCCAACGGGCACGCAAAGCTAAACAGACTTGCGTACCAACAAATCCGCCACCACCAGTAACTAAAATGCGCTGAGGCGAATAAGACATGCGAAGTTCAGATTTAGAATTTAACGTTTATTATGGCGTTTGCGCCACTCCAAGGTCTCATTCGGGATATCAAACGGAACTGCCAGGCCTTCTGCTTCAAGATCAGCGGCGAGCATAATTTGAACCAGTTCATTAAAAGAAAATCGCGATTTCCAACCAAGTTTTTCACGGGCTTTGGTAGCATCCCCTAAGAGTACATCAACTTCAGTTGGACGAAAGTAGCGCGGATCGGTGCGCACGATTTGCTCCGCATCGAGTCCAACCAGGCCGGCGGCGGTGACAAGAAATTCTCGTACCGTGTGCGTCTCGCCGGTGGCGATGACGTAATCATCCGGCTGCGCTTGCTGCAGCATGAGCCACATGGCTTCAACGTATTCTGGCGCATAACCCCAATCGCGTTGCGCGTCTAGATTTCCCAAATACATGACCTTGTCTTTGCCCGCCAGAATCTTAGCGATCCCGCGCGTGATCTTGCGTGTGACAAAAGCCTCTCCACGACGTGGACTTTCATGATTAAAGAGAATGCCATTTGAAATATGCAGGCCGTAGGCTTCACGATAGTTGACCGCAAACCAGTGCGCGGCAACCTTGGACACGGCATAGGGGCTGCGTGGATGAAACGGCGTCAACTCATTCTGCGGCGCCGCTGCAACGCCGTACATTTCACTCGAAGAAGCTTGATACAAACGGCAGGCGACTCTGGCTTCACGAATCGCTTCTAACAAACGTAGGGCTCCCAGCCCAGTCACATCAGCAGTGTACAACGGAGCATCAAAACTTACACGAACATGACTTTGGGAACCTAAAGCATAAACTTCGTCTGGAGCAATACGCGCTAGCAAACGAGCGAGCATAGAAGCATCGCTTAAGTCGCCGTAGTGCAAAAACAACCGCGCACTTGGATCGTGTGGATCTAGGTACAGATGCTCTACGCGTGCTGTATTAAATGAGCTACTACGCCGAATGAGGCCATGAACCTCATAGCCTTGCGCCAGCAACAGCTCCGCTAAATAGCTACCGTCCTGACCAGTGATGCCTGTAATAAAAGCTTTTTTCATAATGGTTGAGACACATTCTCAGGACTTACGCGTTTGGATGCAGAACGCGAAGAAAGCGAGTATTTGCGCGAGGCGTAGCAGCGCTACGGTGAGCGCAAAACGGAGCTTTCGACAAAGTTATGCGCCAAACGCGTAAGTCCTAATTCTACCAAGCTTGAGACCTGCTCAAGACGGGCAGATTAACATATCACTTCTTTTAACTCCACCCCCTAAGACCGAGCGTTCGCGCAGAGCGGCTGCAGCGATCTGAATCTCTTGTGACGTGCCGCAGGGCATCCAAAACTCAGCCTCTAGGGCGTCATAGCTATGACGCTCGAGGAGTTGTGGCAAAGCATGCGGCAGGCTCCATTCATCGATCTTACCCGGCGTAAAGATTGGTATGGTGTCAAACCATTCGTGGCCTAAAGTATAGGCACCCGTGTTGATCGCTCCAGTGTGTCCTCTGGGTAGTCGGTTGAAACCATTTAATTTTCCGTCGTGCACATCACAGACGTCGTTCATGCCGGCTGTGAGCAAGGCGTGTTTGATGAGGAGGCCACGCTCTAGCTGTGCCAAACGCATGATGTCAGTTGGGCCATATAGGTCATCACCATTGACGACCATAAAACGCTCCGTTGCGATGTATGGCTGAGCTTGGCGCAGAGCGCCGCCGGTTCCGTCTAGCGGAGCCTGCAACACATAGGTCACCTGACGACCCTTCCATTCAGTCCCAACCGCTGCGCGGATACGTTCGTGCAGATAGCCCACGATTAAAATGATCTGGGAGATCTCGTCCGGCAGCATGTCGAGCGTATGCAACAAAGTGCCTTTGTCTGCGACTGGCACCAGAGGTTTAGGCAACGTATCTGTGATTGGCCGAAGACGCGTGCCACGCCCGGCTGAAAGAAGAATTAAATCCATAGCTGGCTACTATAATAGTCTACACTGCGCAAAAAAAATACAGGGGGGCGTTGTAGATAAAAAAATCTATTCCGAAATAGAAAAACCGGCGCCGAGGCCATGAATACCTCGTGCAGTCACACGGGCACCAACTGTAACATCAGCCCCTGAGGAGCTGACCGCGCGTGGCGTCCGGGCAGAAGCCCGTGCCTGCAAAAAAATGCAGGCACGGGACAATGCCAAATTCAACTACTTGGCGACGCTAACTTTGGCGCCGCTTTTTGTTTACCATGATTCTTATACAAGATACGTCTTGATGATTTTTTCCGCGCCTACTTTTTCCACGATTTCCCAAGCTCGTCGATAATCTGGATGCGTAAACATGATGCGCTTATCTCGCTTCAATCTTTCTTCCGTAAACAAGTTAAGAAAAATTTGCTCGTGAAGCGCATGAACGATGACATGGACAAGGACATTTTCCGTATCTTTGGGCCAATGCTTTTCAAGCTTCGTAAAAATTCGTTTCCATCGTAAAAGAAAATCCGACTCAATGAGATTACGATGAATCAATTCATGGCAGAGGACATCAGACGCGTAATCGATCGGGGCTTGAGGGGCGAATACGGGCATGGTTAATGGATCTGAGAAAGGAACTCCTGACCCGACGACGTAACAAAGATGCTCCTTTATCGTCCATTTCGCGCCGGAATATTTTTGAATCGCATTGAAAATGCTCTGCTCATTCTTGCGCCATTCTTTTTCCAGCCGATGCATAAACGCCATCGTCGTTTTTGTGTCCGGATACGCTCGTTCATGCTTCGGAAGTAAATCGAATGCTGCATGGCATTGCTCATCGTAGATTGGGCTATAGCGAAAAACAACCGAGAATGTTTTGGATTTACTTGAGACGGTCATGTTTTTAGCTTAGTAAGAATGCTATCTAATCTCAAAGCTTGTCAAAAGGAAGTCAGAATGTCCCTTCTTAAGAAGGTCTTCCTGACTATAAGTTACAACATCGAATCCTTCCGACGACGCTACGTTTTTTCCCAATACCTACCATAAACTTAGTTGTCGGGCACATGTATTCAGCATCATCTGATGGAGCGTCTACCCATTCACAATTATCCGCTGTATTGTTTGGCGCGCTGATATTGCTTGACGTGTAGATTATTCCGTCCGTAAAAAGTCCATAATTCGTTGGCCCAACGTTAGCTATGACACCGTATCCAGAATAAGCCAGGTCGACTTCAGAGCCAGCCGAATTTGTAAATAAACCTCCAATCGCTCCGCCATACGATTTGATGCCATACAACGATCCGCTAAAATCGCCCCCGACGTTGCCATTTGATCCACGAATGGCTACACCCGAGCCAGCCAACGATGAATCGAGAGCGTGCGATTTTGCATCCACACCGTAATCTGTACCCCAAAATTCTCCCCCGACCTTATTTGCGTACGAAACGATTCCTTTTGCGGGCTCAAATCCACCCACTGGGCCTCCCGTGTCTCTACCAATTGTAATTCCAATACCGTTGCTGCTTGCTGGAAAGTGAATATCTAAGCCATTCGCCTTGGCATTCATATTTGGTTTCGCAACAAAGATCCTCGCTGCCGGAGACGTTCCATCATTTCCACCTCTCACATACAGGGATTCTTCAGCGGACCCAAGATCAATCTGATTTAAGTTAGTTTTATTTAGAAATGTAGCACCGCCGGACGCACCTTTGACAACCATTCCGCCAGGACTACTGGAATCAATGCTTAACATTCCGCTCATCGTATCACCTGTTTTTTTCACAAAAACACCCTCGCCTGTACTCGGCCAGGAAGAGATGCAGGTGGATCCAGATAAACCCAGGATACAGTACTTACGAGCTTCAATCCGACCTTCATTGCCAGGACCAATAAAAGGATCAACTCTGTCTACGCTAAGGTCTCCATTGATTGTAAAGGTGAGAGGTTTTTGCAGTGCAAAAAGACCATCCCAGTTACTCATACCATAGGTGGCTGCTCCAGGTGCATTAACTTCAAATCTTTTTCCATCTTGGAGTAGATTCTTCCCCAAAATATTATTTACTATATTAGGCGCAGTTGTAAGGGTATTTACTTTTGCTTGACCAGCTATATTAATTTCCGCATCTTGAGCAGTTACCGTGCCTTTGGTGTTCCAAATAACGCCTGGCACATTACCTAAAGGAGGAATAGCACTTGGCCCCTTAAATTGTGCCAGCGCCACTAAAGGTAGAACAAGCAGACAAAAAACAGCGAGTCCAAGAAAAAAAGAATTGAAGCGTTGCATAGTGCATCAAGTATAGCACAATTAGAAAAGCCCACCATATTAGATACAGGTGGGCGTTAGTCAAGGTCATTCAGTCGTACTTATTCACACGTGCCTGTATAGTGTCCGGCATCAGTTCCTCCGGTGGAGATATGCAGCAGGTGTACGGTCTTGCCGTCACTTTCGACCCAAAATCGTGACGGATTCCAACCCTTACTGTCTACTGTAACGGTCTTCGGTGGACTCACTTCATCGTCTGTAGTGATTCTTAGACCACCTGCACCAAACACTGTCGTGTCGTATCCCGCTGCAAGCACCGTACCAGGGTATTTAGACCACACGGGGCCGTAGCCAATGGTCGAAGAAGTTGCAACTTCAGTCCATGTCATGAGCTTATCCGTGAGTCTATAGATGACGTAAGCGCCGACTCCTTTGGAAGCTGTAACGAACAGGTCATTCATCGAGGTTCCGTGGATTCCCGCAACTGCAACGCACATGGTTGGAACAGTGATACTCGTCCACGAGATACCATCGTAGTAGAGAAGGTAGCCCTGATCTTCCTTACTACTCGAGTCGAGGTGGTAGCCCGTCATGAAGACGTGCTTCGCATCCAGGCCCCAGAGCCCCCTAAGCGAATGTGGCGTTGGAAGCTCTGGCAAGGTCATTGCGCTCCACGTTGAGCCGCTCCTTTTCCACACTCGACTTGACCCAAGGGTCTGACCGAGGAGGAATACGTCCGTCGCACTAGCGGCGTAGACGTCTTTGAGCGATTCAATGAGTGGGGCGGCTGTATCTTCCTTCCATGTACCGTCCATACCACGGTGATAGAGCCTGCCTCGAAACTTATCGAGGCCCGTGAGCCAGATGTCGGTCTCAGACGTTCCGTCCATACCGTACAGTATCTTTGGCACAGGCGAGAGGTCCTGTTGTGACCAGGTCAATCCGTTCCAAAACGCGATGACGCCTTTATTCATGGTGCTCACAGCGACGTAGACTTTATTCGGCGCAAAGCCCGTGATTCCAAGGGGGAAGTCGGCGTCGTAACCGTCGATCTTGAAAGCATCGAACTTAGCATCGCGCTTCCAGCCAGAGCAGCCGAACTTTACTGGCGCGGTATCGCTCGGACTGTCTGTCAACGAGTCAGATACATCCGCGACAGCCGTCTCCCCCACTCCCGTATCAGGAGTACCTGTGTCCCAGGTGTCAGTGACTACGGTCGCATCGCTCGTATCGATTGGACCCGTATCGATGGTACCCGTGTCGTCTGGACTCGTATCCGCCAGCTTGGTGTCCGGAGGTGGAGTCGTATCCACTCCCGTGTCACTCGTATCGGGCGGTGACGTGTCAGAGGTGTCACTCGAGTCGACCGGTGGTGTCGCGTCGAACATGTCGGGAGCATCCGCATCCAACGCAGTTGAATCTGCATCAAACGCATCCGCGTCACTCGACGAATCGGCGTCGCCAACTCCCGCCTCACAGTCACTCATGTTGCTTTGCCACCCACAAGGGGTGCACATAAGCGAGCCGCAAGGCTTTCCGAGATCAGCGCACTTATCGCCCTGCGTGCAGGGCAACCTGGTATCCACAGATGCATCTATGTCGCTGTCGACGAGTGCGCTATCGAGCGCTTCGACGACATCGTACTTTGCTGCATCCATCTCAACCATGAATACATCGACTGACGGTGCAGCGTCTGCTTCCGGCGAAGCCGTAGAAGGTCCGCTGCAACCAGCGAGCGTAGAGAGGAACAGAGTGAACGACACGAGCCTGGCCATAGGAGGCCAGCTCGACCATCGAGTCGAAGTGATAAACATGCGTGCCTCCTTTCAGGCCGTGTCCGTATTGACGGACTGTATCCGTGTTGATTGCGACTGAATGAGTCAAGTTGTAAAGGGCGTGGCCAGCGTTTGCGCTCGCCAGGAACACCACATTTATAGGGTATCCACTAAATATAGAATACACATAACGTGGGCTGGGAGCAAACAGGGTGTAAAATTACCGGTTGATGAGCAAGATATTTTACTTATGATTCGAGTAGAAGTTGATCGGGCGTACAATTCGACCTTGCTTGCGGAATTTAAAAAACTTGGAGGCCCTGATATCTATCTGGATGTGAATCAGCCTCGCGAAGAGTTCGTTCAACAATTTAAACGTTCTCGTCCAAACGAGGTGAAAATTCTGGAACAGGCGCTGCAAAAACTTATATGAATAAGGCTCAAATTTTTTTGGGGGGCGGAGGTAGTGTCAAGATGAGTTTTCAATTGGATGAAGCTTTTTTTTCTACTCTTCCGTACCATGCAAGAATCTTGTATGTTCCCATCGCGTTACGTCGAAATAGGATTGGCTATGAATCGTGTATTGATTGGTTTTCAGAGCTTATTGCGAGGCACGGCGACGAAAAAGAAATCGACTTTGAAATCATGATCGACGACGGGGAGGCCGTATCATTCGACGCGTGCGATGCCGTCTACATCGGTGGCGGGAATACGTATCACCTCCTTCGATATTTTCGTCAAATCGGCATGGATCAAAAACTGCTAGCGTATTATCAAGCCGGTGGAACAATCTACGGTGGAAGTGCCGGGGCGCTAATTCTTGGGAAAGATGTGCGGACGGTCGAAGAAGAAAATGATCGGCATGATCCGCATCATGCGGGTTTGAACCTTCTTGGTGGGATGTCGTTGTATTGCCATTATCGAGAAAGTGAACCTAGGGACGTGCAGCTCTCTGCTCTAACATTAAAGATTGGATCGCCCATTCTTGCACTTCCTGAAGATTCTGGTATACGTTGGAAAAACAATCACGTGGATCACATTTTTGGCCGGGCCTTTATGTTTGACGGTCAAACAAGAAAAGCGCTCTGAACCACCTATGCTCAAAACGGTGCAACGACATTTTCGAGAGATCGCGCCGTCCTATTCAAAAATTCGAACCACGGATCTTGAACCCGTCAACGTTATTCGAAAGCAGTTGCAAAACCGTACGGACTTTTTGACGCTCGAGGTTGGTTGTGGGAATGGCAGATATACCGTGAAGTTACTCGATGTGCTCCCTTCACAGATCGAGTATACGTGCATTGATATCAATACATGGATGTTAGAGTATCTCAAAAAGAATTTGGAATTGATCGACAGACATGATGTTCGCGTGATGCGCGCTTCAGCCGAAAAACTTCCATTCCCTTCACAGACAGTCGACGTCATTTTGACATTCAACGCCATCCATCATTTTGATATCCCGGTCTTCTTGAACGAAAGCGCACGGACGTTGAACGACGGAGGATACCTGTTTATCTATACGCGTCTGAAACGTCAGAATGCTCGTCATATTTGGGGGAAGTATTTCCCTCTGTTCCACGCCAAAGAAACAAGGCTTAGAGAATTGGAGGACTTCAAACACATGGTGAAACGCATCCCGCGATTGCGTATCGCGTCCGTCAAAAAATTTCGTTTCGCCCGGCAAGCAACATTTGATCGATTGATCGAGCAGGTGAAGCACCGACACTATTCTACCTTTGATTTATATGCCCCTGTGGAATTCCGCCGCGCGTTTTCCGTCTTTAAGAAAAATCTACATACGTTTTTTAAAGATCAACAACATATTGGGTGGGTTGATGAGAATACGCTAATCATTGTCAGAAAAAAACGTACTAATACGCAGCGGAATACATTACGTTAGACATCAGTATATGGAACCCAATCCCTTTTTAAGGTCTGCTCCTCCAGAGGCAAAACAAAAGAAAAAAGTTGTTGTTCGGGTTGGGATGTCTCCGGTTGAAAGCAATAAAAAAATTGGAGCCATCCGTTCGCATGTCTATAATTACGCGCTCGCAAGGGGTGGGGTTGAAAAAGGTGGGGATTCGAAGGTTGTTTTTCGCGTTGATGACACCAATAAAAACAAGCACGGAAAAGAAAAGGCTCTGGAGCTGTTCCGTTTTTTTTCTGAAACCCTCGGATTAACATTCGACGTGACACCAGATAACGCGCAAAATGTCATTGGTCAGTCCGTATACCAGTCAGAACGGCAAGATGTCTACGCAAAGGCCCTCGAAGGATTATTTGATCAACGGATTGCATTCGTTGATAAGGATTCTGGGCTCGTTCTGTTTGACATTAAAAAATTCATTGAAACGTATACGGATGTTTTAGAGGTAAATGATTTGTTAAAAGGAAAATTGAAATTTACTCTGAAAGAGTATCTTAAAAAAGGACAACCGTTTTTTCCGATCATGAGATCCGATAAAACGGCGCTGTATCATCTGGCAACCGTCGTTGATGATGCTGCGTTTGGTGTTACGCATGTAGTACGAGGACAGGATAAATTCCCAATCGTTGCGTTTCAAGAAATGGTTCGTGTGGCACTAGGCCTCGAACCTAAAACGTATCTCCATACGCCACTTCTCTTGGGATCAGAAGGGGAACTACTGAGTGGAGAGGTCGCCTTTGATGATTTTATTCGAAAAGGAATCATTCCACAGGCGCTTATTTCGTACCTGATTTCTTCAGGATATGGTCGTCCCGACACGGTTTATTCATCTCTCGACGAGTTTGTTCATGGGTTTGATTACAAAAAAATTCATAAAACGAACGGTAAATTTGATCCGAAGAGACTTGAAGGTTTAAACAAAAAACTGGTTAAAAAAATTACGCCGGACGCTTATCTCGGTTCTTTGAAGCTGTATTTGATGAAAAGCGGGAAAGACGATTTGGAAAAACAACTACAGCACGATCCCGCACTTTGCGACTTACTCATATCTTTGCGGAGAGAGCCGCAGACATGTGTGAAAATCATAAAGGATACGTCTGCGCCAACCTATGGATCGGTGGATGAATCCCTGTTTCGATCTAAAATCTCCGAACTCATTTCGGAGCTTGAGCGGCATCCGAAGGTTCTCCTGTCTGCCGAAGAGCATAAAGACAGATCAACATTTTATGAAGCGTTGAGTTGGATCTTTGTGGGCAACCGGGGGTTCCCAGATATTGAACTTCTCTTTCGCTACTTGCAGTCACGACGAATGCTCGACGAGCGTGTGCGTTTAGCGAAAGCTGCTTTAGAAGCACAGGAGTTCAGTTTTTGAGCGAAGTCAAAAAGCTTGTTTAATGGCTCTACGCCGTTTTTTTTCGTTCTTCATCGGTTGTATTTTTCAGGTACGGCCAGATTTTCCAGTGATTTTTTCCGTCCTGATAAAATTGCGTTCCGTATTTTTGTTGGCGTCCAAGAGATTTTAGATAACGATCTAGAGTCGCAGCCGTCAGCCATAGCGCAGGCGTATATCCAAGTTTTGCTGAAGCATTCGCATACATATGCGCTTTTTTGTAATGGGCTGGTTTTTTCCCATGTTGAAGCAACATCGCAGCGACATAAAACTCGCGACCTGTTTTAAGTGTATTTGAACGTAGATATGCACGAAGCTCATACAGACGCTTTTCGTCATTTCGTCCGAGCTCACGGATATCTTTTTTGTTTGTCGTCTTTGTTCCATGAATGCCAAAAACACGCTTTCGCTCGCGTTGATCCTCAAGATAAAGTATATGGGGCATTCTCTTCTCACCTGTTTTGGTTGGATTCATAAGCTTAAATCATCTTACAGGTAATGTGCGTTGTATCAAAAAAGGAACGCGCAGCACGTTCCTAAGTATAGCTAGCCTTCGAGGAGTTTGTCGGCAAGGGCTTCAGCAATAGGGAGTCCTGTATTGATTTGGATCCACAGCCACTCGCCATTGGGGTTGTTTTCAAGAAATACATATTCACCCGTTGGCGTGAGAATGAAGTCCATAGCTCCATAGCAGAGCTCATCATGACGCAGAAAGTCTAGCACCTGTTGTTTCAGATAAGTCGGGAGATCGTGTTGTGCACATTTGATCTCGTGGAAACCTTCAGGCCTGCGCCAGTCGATGCGCGTCGAAGCTAGGTCTTGTGTGTGCATCTCTGCGGCGAACACTCTGTCGCCGATGATGGCACAATATAATCGGTTAGAACTGGATGAAAATGGCTCTATTAACGAGAAAACTCCTGCTTTTGCCGAAGTTTATTCTAGATGGGGTGACCAGAGAGGATCGAACTCTCACTAGGAGGACCACAACCTCCTGTGCTACCACTACACCATGGCCACCATGTGTCGTCCTATGTATTAAGGACAGTCTATGTATAACGCTTCTTTGGTTTAAGAACAAGCCCAAACCTAATGCTCTGCCGCCAAGCCTTTGGTCCACTGCACCAACTCTCCCGCTCGACGCTCCAAGTCATCGGCGCGCCGCAAACCGGCAATCTGTGCGCGAGTCAACACGGCTAGGTGATGAACCTCTACAAGATATTCGGGTATATACCAGACATCCTCTACTGACGTCATCCAACCTCGACCATCAAAGCGTGACAGATCCACTGGCCGCGTATACGAACGCAGCGTCTTACGACCTTGATCGTCTGTATATTCATGAAAATAAGATAGGACCAGCTCGCGTATTGTCCGATAAATCGGCTCGCGGTAGCACAACACGGCGTGATTCGTTTTCGAAATCGCTCCCCAGTGTCCGTGCTGATAAAATACTGCTATGACGTGATCAAGATCATGTGCCGAGGCGGTCAAATCTAGAATTAGGGGCCGATGACCGTGTAGACGCAAGGCTAAGGCGGCCAAGAGCGCGCCTTCGACGCAGTGCGCCAGACCGAGCTCTAATACGCGTCGCGGTGACAGGCAGGTGTCACCACATGAAAAATTAGCTGGTATAGCATTCAAAAAATCTTGCACCTTACGGGGTGTCGTTAATCGTCGAAGTGTGCGCAACTCTGTGGCCGTGAGATCGAACTTGCTCATGCTCAAGCCATGATAACAGTGAACAGTGGACAGTGGACAGTACATCTCAGGTTAAATGCTTAAATTAGTTGACACGAGGTAGAGCTTACAAAGTAGAGCTGAGAGTAGAAAAACTTCTGGCTTCGTGTTACGGTGTGCGTCACAATGTCCATGATGCGTGGTACACCCTGTCGACCAGCTGATTGAATCACTTTAATCCTTACACATACTCAGGACTTACGCGTTTGGATGCAGAACGCGAAGAAAGCGAGTATTCGCGCGAGGCGTAGCAGCGCTACGGTGAGCGCAAAACGGAGCTTTCGACAAAGTTATGCGCCAAACGCGTAAGTTCTAATACTATGCGCAGCTTACTTCTCCCTTTAATCCAGATCATACTTTCTATCCTGCTGGTAGCCGCTATCCTGCTGCAGCAACGTGGTACCGGTCTAGGTGCAGCCTTTGGCGGCGGCGGCGAAGTCTTTCGCACCAAACGCGGAATTGAAAAGAGTCTCTTTTATGCCTCAATCGGCTTGTCCATACTCTTCTTTCTGACCGCTATCTTGAATGTAGCCTTGCGTTGAGATCTACGAAAACATGGATTGAATATACTTAATTGGTATATTCGTATGGGTCATCCGTAATTTTGTAGACCAGTATGCCATTATATTCGCTGCTCAATAGATTAATCGGATTATGGCGCGGCCTGCAAGGCCTGCGCCATTTCTTCTTTTGGTTGCCTGGCTCTCACGTTCACACAGAACATCAACCAACATCACATCATGACCACGCTCTCGTCATATCCGTGACAGCGCCAAAAAACTTCCCGCGTTGGCGGCAACTACGCTACCTCTTACGGATATGCTCACCGCTAGAACGACGCCTATTTGTAGTCTCCGCAGCGACTGCCGTCTTAGCACTAACCATCACCTGCGTCACCCTGGTTAAAACCCGCCTCGTAACTGTTCCAAGCGTCGGTGGCACGCTGACCGAGGCCCTAATCGGCCAACCTAAATATCTCAACCCACTGGACGCTGCCAATAATGATGTGGACCGAGACTTGGTGCGCCTCATCTATTCAGGGCTGTTCCGTTTTTCTGGCCTGGAGGCCATACCCGACCTCGCCGAACGCTACACCTGGTCTGACGACCAAAGAAGTTTGACCATACATCTACGCAAAACAGCGCGCTTTCATGATGGTGTCACACTCACGGCGCAAGATGTGCGTTTTACATTTGAATCCATCCAGGACGCTACCCGTAAAAGCCCTCTCTCACCAACCTTCCGTGGCATCAAGCTCTCAACGCCTGATGCCGCCACTATTGTCTTCGAACTAGACCGACCAGATACTTCGTTTTTAACGCGCCTGACCGTGGGCATTCTGCCTGAACACTTATGGCAAGACATCCCCGCAGCCACTGCGCGTCTATCTGATCTCAACCTTAAACCTATAGGCTCTGGCCCATATCGCGTCAAAGCTTTTTCACGCGACAGCAGTGGCAATATCCGTGCCTTCACACTAGAACGTTTTGAGCAATATTATGGGATCAGACCGTTCATAAAAACGTTGGTTCTGAGTTTTTTTAATGAACGCAAGCAGGCCAGCGACGCGCTCAAAACAGAGCTGGTAGATGCTTTGGCCTTTGTGCCTACGCAGAACCATGCCCAAAATATAAGATTAGAGCTACCCCAGGAGACGGTGGCTTTTTTTAACCTCAAAAACTCCATATTGGCACACAAAGAAGTTCGCGAAGCTCTAGCTCTGGCCATAGATCGTCGTGATCTCGTGCCCGCCCTGACAGGCGCGACGGAACTAATCGCTGGACCGTATCCATTTGAAACCGTTTCTACCACCTCAGCTGACCTCGAACGAGCCCGGCAGATACTGACTAAGAGCGGATGGATAATTCCGCCGAATGGCGCAGTCCGCATCCTATCACTCAAACCAGTCGCGCCTCCAAAGCCAATCGTGGTCCGACGAAGCAAGCGAAAAACTATCCCGCCTAAAAAAATGGAGATAAAAAACGCTACCTCCACTGAGCTAGCGCTCACAATCACCGTACCAAACGAGCCAGAACTTATGGCGCTGGCTGAAGTTATCAAGCGCCACTGGTCACTGCTAGGCGCGCGCGTGAGCATCGAGACCTTGCCGATCGAAGACCTGATGCGCCGCGCTAGGCGTGAACGAACGACCCAGATTATTTTACTTAACGTTCTATTAGGACCAGATCAAGACATCTCACCATTTTGGTTGAGCAGCCAAGCCGCTGAGCACGGATTTAATCTATCCAACTTGCGCGATAAAAGCGTTGATGAAGCGCTTGAAACAGCGCGACGCGCAACCTCGACAGGTGCGTTGAACGCGGCACATAAAACCGTAACTCGTGCTCTAGAGCAGCATATCCCAGCCCTATTTCTAGTCCGACCAATTCAGCAATATCTGATCTCGACTAAAATACGTGGCGTTGACCAACGCAGTATTATCGCCTCGCCTGCCGAACGTTTTCAAAATATTGAACGTTGGTACATAAAAACTAAAAAAAGCTGGAAATAAAGCGAGTGAATGAGGGTTTTGCACCCAATCTCTACCTCTCGCGTCTGTCCCTCGCAACTTGACCGATACTATGTTTTATGCTATTTTATTTTGTCACGAATGTGACATCTAAACTCTCCTAAATCGGCATGGGGCTGGTGTAAGGAGTGGCGCGTTCTTTGACTCACCCAAGGGAGGCCACATGGCACCTCGTACTTTCCACATAGCGTTGCACTCCAACGACCGTGCGGGGGCACTAAGCCTCCTGGACGAGCTCGCGATTGAAGCCGATAATCTCGGCATTACGACCCAGAAGACGGACGTGGCGATCAACGCCGCGCGGCAAAAGCGTGCCGCTCAACTAGGTTTGGAGCAAGCGAGACCTGGTGGGCTCGGCGACACCGGCAGGCAGGTCGAATTCTGCCTGCAAGAAGGGATGCCGCCGACGACCAGGTTGACCAATGTCAAGGTCTCAGGCTTGGTCGCGCACGCGATCCGGAACCGCTACAAGCTGCTCCAGCCGACCCGAGCTCGAAAGCCGGTCTACGACCAGAGAACCGGACAACTTATCCCTGGGCAGTCGAAATGGGTCATCCGCTTCGTCTTCACGCTAGAGGAAGACGAGCAAGCGATCCACTTCTCGTCGGACGTGTTCGAGCAGCGCCTCACGGCGTTCTTCCAAGACACGGTCTTTGAGATGTGTGTCGTGTGGGAAAACGACACCGCTGACACAATTAATCTGACCCGTGTTCAGACGGGCAGGCCAAGACGGATTTACCGCCTGCGGTTTACGCCCGAGGGCGGCTACGCGGTCGACGTAGAGCCGCGCTGAACAGCGGCCATCGACCCTCCGCGCCCGACGAGAACTCCACTTGGAGACTACTCGTCGGGCGCGTTCTATTTTATGCAGCTTCTGTGTTTTCACTATCTTCCGACCTGACGTCTCGCCTCAGCAGGACAGACGCAAACCGTGCGTGCAATGGCGCAATACTGCCATCACCCATGTCTCGCAAGGCATCAATCTCACCGCCCTGCACCCACTCCGGAACAGGCGTGAGTTCATACAAACTAAATACGTGCGCTAAACAAGCTGTGGCATACGCTCCCTTACCCAAGGCAAACCTGACGATCCAGCCTTGTGGAATTTGTTTCCAAAGAAAGTCCTGCGGCGTGATGCGGGTCTGAATTTTTTTATCGGATGGCCGAACATACGGAAAATATTTCAGCGCCTCCAAATAACCCAATGTTCCGTCGCGGCGCATGAGTTCCTGATACTCTGGCAGCGGACCATGCGACGAAAGCGGAAGCGCTAGCTCGGCCGGCAAGGACTGGTTGGCAACTAAAGCTTCTGATAAACGGCGATTGATTAACCATGATCCATAGGCATAGATCCATAATTTGACTTGGGCTTGGATCAAGCCAAGTGCTTGGCGCGTTTTGTGCGGCGCTTGAGATAAAGATTGCATAACGCAAATTTCATCGCGCAAAGTAAATGGAAAACGACGGGCTAGCTCTAGCGCTCGCGGCCAAGCGCCATAGCACTCGCCGAGCGCTAAACGCAGATCACGATATAGCGGTACATCATAGATGCCTGCTTCGCTCAAAAACAAACGCACAGCACCGTCAACGTCCTGCTGCAAAAGCTTTTGCCCTAATCTATGCGCAATGAGCCTGGGACCAAAACGTTGAGAGCCGAAGAAATTTATACAACCCTGTGCCTTGATGCGCTCTATAGCCTCGTCAATCGCAGCGCGTTGTTCAGTCCGAATAACGATCGTAAAGCGATTGCCTCGAAGCTCACCAGCCTGAATCGCTCCGCTCCCATAGCGCACCGGCCGTAGAAAAAAATTTGGATGCTGCAACCTCTCAGCAGCTTCTCGTGTTACTCCGCGTAGACTGAGTCTCTGACTGGTCACTGCTACAGCATCTTTAATGCCCGCATAACCAAGCTGCCCGAGAGCCACACCCAAACCGTCTTGCAGATCAAGCATAGCGTGTGGACCAGACAGATTGGCTTTGACTAGATCAACCCAGAGTGTCCGCTGATCTTGTGCGTTTTCAAACGGCGACGCGGCGTCTAGGCGAACAATTGTCCCGTCAAGCAAAATTTCTTCGACCAAAAAATCCTGTGGATATAATCTTATATATCCGCGGGGACGATCCGGAGCTAAATATGTGACGCCAATGGTCTTCAAAATCGTATCCGGGTCTGGCGTGGACGGACGCTCGAGTAGTTCAGGATGACGTGAATTAATGGCCTGAACAAAGTCACGTTCTTGCATGCGCAATGCGTGCGTAGCGATATCTGACATGTAAGAAGTGTAACATATAGGGGTGTTGAACAGATCAAAGCCAGTTGCCAATGACGAAAATGAGACCATGATTTATACTAATTCTAAAGTCCTGTAGGGGCTACAATATGCGCGTTAAAGACATCATGCTGTTTCCAGTCATCACTGTCACCGCCGGAGCGACGTATGTTGAGGTGGCGCAGATACTTTACGCCAACCAGATTAGCGGCGCGCCAGTGATTGATGCCAGCGGTCGAGTCATTGGCATGGTGTCAGAAAAGGATCTCTACCGTGTTCTCTACCCGTGGTATCACAGTTACTACGAAAGCCCAGAACAATATGTGGATTTTGAAGCTCGAGAAAGCAAAGTAAAAGAAATTCACTCACATCGAGTCGAAACCTTGATGACCATGCCTGTCATAACCGTACCTCCTGATATGCCCGTGATGCGCGCCGGCGCCATCATGCTGGCCAAACAACTACATCGCCTGCCTGTCGTTGAGGCGGATCAACTGGTCGGCATTGTGACCCGCGGTGCGCTATATCGAAGGATTATACGAGCACAACTGGATAAATTGGAGAAAAGCAGCTAAGCTCCATCATTATGAACTCCTATTCCATCTCATCCATGTCAAAAAATTCATACCTCATTCCCACCGTGATAGAAAAAACGCCTATGGGCGAACGAGCGTATGATATTTACTCGCGCCTCCTCAAAGATCGCATCATCATGCTGGGCTCGCCCATTGACGACGACGTGGCCAACATCATCATCGCGCAGATGCTGTTTTTGGAAAGCCAAGATAAAACCAAAGGCATCAAACTCTATATCAACTCGCCCGGTGGCAGCGTGACCGCAGGGCTCGCCATCTACGACGCTATGCAACATGTAAGCTGCGAAGTCTCCACCATCTGTATGGGTATGGCCGCCTCGATGGGCGCGGTGTTACTCGCTGGCGGCGCCAAAGGCAAACGTTTAGCCCTGCCTAACAGCGAGATCATGATCCACCAACCGCTGGGTGGTATCGAGGGACAGGCTACGGACATCAAAATTCGCGCCGAGCGCATCTTGAAGACCAAGGAACAGCTCAACAAACTCATTTCAAAACATACGGGTCAGTCGTTGAAGAAAGTCGAACAAGATACTGACCGAGATTATTTCATGGATCCTAAGCAAGCGCTCGCGTATGGACTAATTGATAAAATTTTGGGATGACGCTGTGTCTAAAAATGAAATCCGCATCGTCACAGACCGAATCACTCGAGATGAAATAAGCGTGGAAAATCTTGAGACGCGAGACAGCGCGTGGTTGAGTTAATCGCGCGGCTGGTGGCTTAAAGTATGGCGCTGCATCAAGAGCTCGCAGCTGGTCGCTGGCAGACGTTCACTCTCGCCGAACAGTTGGGCAATATTGGCAGTGAAATCAATCGTGCCCTTAATTGGAAGGAACGGGGTAACGCGGCCAGAGTCACAAGTGCACTCGAGCGCGGACTTGAGTTGTTAGATTTGACGCTGGCTGATCCGCGCTGGCGCGGACGTTACAAAGAACTTGCGCGAGCGCGAGAAATTGCGTGCGATTATCTCGCGGGCGAGAATGCATATAACTCAACCCCAGATGCGCTGCGTAAGTATTTTGATGCGTTTGCCCTCGCGGCGCAGCGCTAACACTGACCAGACTATACCTGCTCCCCAGCGCGTTCAACAAACGTCGTGCTGCTCACGATGTCACCTTCTTCCTTAAACCGCATGACGCGCACGCCCTGCGTGTCGCGACCAAGCGAGGGCACCGTCTTGAATGAGATACGGATCACAACGCCCTTCTTTGTGATCAGGATGATGTCGCGCTCGTCATCCGCTTCGGCGATGTAGGCACCGACGACGCTACCCGTCTTAGCCGTGACTTTCATGGTGCGGATGCCAGATCCACCACGTTTTTGGACTTTGTATTCTGCAAGATTAGTACGCTTTCCAAGCCCGTTCTCCGTGATCGTAAACAGCTCAAGCGTTCCTTTCTTCGCCACCGCCGGCTGAATAACATCCATGCCAACAACCGCGTCGTTCTTTTTTAATTTTATACCGCGCACACCCGCGGCGGCTCGTCCCATCGCTCGCACGTCTTTTTCACTGAAACGGATGGATTGCCCTTGCCTCGTAACCAACGAGATCTCATCCGTTCCGGACGACGGTTTGACCCACTTGAGATCGTCACCTTCGCGCAACTTAATCACGATGAGTCCAGAGCGTCTAACGTTTTCAAATTCTTCACAAGCCGTCTTTTTTAGAGTTCCCTGATTGGTCACCATCACTAAATAGCCAGTTTGCGTCTTACCTTCAAGCGACAAAACCGTAGCCACTTTCTCACCCGGCGCGAGCTGTAAAAAATTAACGATAGCCTGACCCTTGGCGATGCGGCTGCCTGGCGGCACTTCGTGGGCTTTAATCTGAAAGACACGTCCGCGCGAAGTAAAGAACAGAAGATTGGCATGCGTGCTGGTGGAAAAAAGGTGTTCGACTTGATCTTCCTCTTTAGTGGTCACGCCTGAAACACCTTTACCGCCGCGTCCTTGCGCGTGAAAGGTGTCGGGCGGCAAACGTTTTATATACCCATCGGCGGTCAGCAGCACGACCGTGGGCTCATGCGGGATCAAGTCCTCGGCAGAGAATTCCCCCAGCGGCGTTTTCACCACACGTGTACGCCGTTCGTCGCCAAATTTTTGCTTCAGCGCTAGCGTCTCGCGCTTGATTATGTCCAACATCTTTTTAACGGATTTTAAAATCGACTCCAGCTCTCTAATGAGCTCCAACTTCTCTTTATATTCTTGTTCAACTTTGAGACGTTCGAGGTTAGCCAGCTGTTGCAAACGCATCTCTAGTATGGCGGTAGCCTGAATGTCTGACAGTTTAAACTTTTTGATCAAATTGAGTTGGGCCTCATTTTTGTCCTGAGATTTTTTAATGGTAGATATCACGTCATCAATGTGCAACAGCGCGATACGCAAACCTTCTAAAAGGTGTGCCCGCTCTTGAGCGCGCGCTAGATCATACTCTGTCCGACGGCGCACCACGACCTGACGATGTTTGATGTATTCTTCTAGAATGTGCTTCAAGGTCAAAACCTTGGGCTGTATCCCGTCCACCAAAGCCAACATGTTAACGTGAAAAGTGTCTTGCAGCTGCGTCTGCTTGAACAGCTGATTCAAAATTTTCTTTGGGTAGGCGTCTTTTTTCAACTCGACCACGATACGCACCTCGCCTTTAGAGGATTCATCGCGCAAATCCTTAATACCTTCAAGTTTCTTATCATGGACTAGTTCCGCGATCCTCTCAAGCAAGGTAGCCTTGTTGACCTGATATGGAATCTCCGTAACGAGGATACGGAATTGACCGGTTTTGTCTTCTACGATCTCAGTTGTGGCCCGCATCACAATACCGCCTTTGCCGGTGGCGTAGGCCTGTTTGATCTCACGCACGTCGTAAATAATACCGCCGGTTGGAAAATCAGGGCCTGTGATATAGGTCATCAGACCATCTACGTCGAGATCTGGATTGTCTATGAGCGCCCCTACACCGTCGCAAATCTCTGTCAGATTATGCGGTGGAATATTCGTGGCCATGCCTACGGCGATGCCTAAGGCCCCATTCAAAAGCAAATTGGGCAGCTTGGCGGGCAAAACGGTTGGCTCTTGGCATGAGCCATCAAAATTCGAGCGCAGACCCACCGTCTCTTTTTCGATGTCGAACAACAACTCTTCCGACAAGGCAGCTAGTTTGGCTTCGGTGTAGCGATAGGCCGCGGCGCCGTCGCCATCGAGCGACCCAAAATTACCTTGGCCTTTGACCAGGGGATAGCGCATGGAAAAGTCCTGCGCCATACGCACCAATGAATCGTAAACAGCGCTGTCGCCGTGCGGGTGGTATCGCGCCAACACATCACCGACAACTTTGGCGCATTTATGCGTCTTGCCCTGCGCGCGAAATCCGCTATCCCACATTGAATAGAGAATACGGCGATGCACTGGCTTAAGTCCGTCACGCACGTCCGGCAGCGCGCGATCCACAATTACGCTCATGGCGTAATCAAGAAAATCTTTGCGCATTTCCTCAACAATGTCCTGGGCTTGCAGGTTACCCGCGTGGTCTAAATATTTTTGATCATTTATTCCCATAAAGCTTTTGAGACGTGGTGGTAGGACGAGACGAAATAAATATATCTGACCGTGTGGCAGTCGTTACCTCATTAAATAAGAGCGCGCTCGCTGTGGACGTTGAAGTAGTCGCCGTCACAACCTCTACAAATAAGGCGAGCCGATCGAGTGCTTGACGATCTACTTGCGTCTGCGCCCCCAGTTGACGAAGTTCCTTGCGCTGCTCTCCCCAGGCCAAAGAAGCACGCTGACTGTCAGCGTGCTCGCCTTTCACTAGACGATTGAATTCGTCGCCCAGGGGGCGATTGATGATATTCATCAAGCCTGGCTTAGCTAGCCACCACCACACCACCAATACGAAACAAAAAATGACGCCAACGCCAACCCACATAGAGGCGCGCTGAAGCGGGTCATCTGGCACCCGCTGGGCGGCGTGCGCCAGTATCAGAGCGCGCTTGTTTTCAAGTTGGAGCACAATAGGGGTTGGTACAACAGCTGGCAGGCTTGAAATTTCAAGTCTTGATTTAGAGCTTCTAGACCGCTTCGGCGCTAGAGTGGCGCTAGCAGATTTTTTGACTGACTGAGACAAGCGTTTAGACGGCATAGGGCTTAGGCGCGTTCCAGGACAGCCACGAGTAACTCCTCATGAGGCAAATCTTTCTTGGTCATTTTGAGCTTGGCGAAATTTTCTCGGTGGCGCGCGCCAAAACTTTTACAAAATGCGTCCACGCTGGCGAGCTTGATTTTGAGGCCAGGCAATTCGTAGTACAGCGGCACCACAATACGCGGCTCAATGTCAGCGATGATGTCACTTGCTAACTTGGCATCCAACGCCTGACCGCCACCGACGGGGAGGAGTAGAATATCTATGTTGCCCAAGCCCTCGAGCTCCATATCCGTAAGCTTGCGGTTGATCTGACCGAGAAATCCCAGCGCTAATCCCTCAAGACTAAAACGGTAAATTATCGCGCGCTCTTTTGAACCTCTTTCGACAGAGGGATCTTGTAGCCCCTGCACTAACACGCCTTTGACTTCGTACTCACCTGGATCAGAGATAACACACGGTGTGCCCTGAATGCTGTCTAGACTAAAACGCGCGCGTTGTTGATGCGATAGAACCAATATATCAGGCGTAAGCGTGCGTGGAAAACGTAAACTAACCTCATTCTCGTAGGGGTCGGTCAAGAGTGTGACCTCCATCTCTCCCATTTTTCCTTCAATGCGAATTGAAGAATAGCCATGCCAAAAGAGTTGCATTTTATTGCACGTTGAGCGTCCCCTTCATAAACGGATGAGGGTTGCAATGATAGGCGTACATCCCAGGACTTAATTTTGAGGTATCCAGAATAAAACTCTCGTTCTGTCGTAACAGCGGACTTGAGAATGCTCCGCCGTCAGCCGTGACGGTGTGGCCCGCTGGATCTGCATTGACAAACACAACTTTATCGCCTTTGGCTACACGCAGGCTAGACGGTACAAAGGCGAAACTCTTAAGCGCCACACTAAACTGGGATGTCTTCTGTTCATCTGTCGTCTTACTCTCTGTCTTAGCCTCCTGCTTAACCTCCGCTTTAGGCGCGCTAACTGACGCTGGGACGCCAAAAAACTTAAACCGTAGCATGACGGGCTTCCCCTTATCGTCCATGACAGGCAGGTCATTCGTGGCCGAGAATTTACCGTTGCCGTTGTCCGCATGCAGCATGGCCCAATACATGCCTGGTTGCGCCGTCAAACGGACTGACACCTCGCGCGTCTCGCCCGCATTTAACAAAACGCTGTTACCCAAGACTTTACCCGGCCTACCACCAACATCTGCATGCACTACAAGAAATCCCTGCTTGGAGATGACTACACGGTCAACCAACACTTCTTTAACTTCTTTATCTGACTTCTGATCTTTAATGTTTATAAGATTTTTACCAGCGATCGGTTCATTGCTGGTCTCAATCGCTGCAGGCGGCGGTGTTGGCACCACGCTTGAAGCCGGTGGCTGCGCTGGGGCTCTAAATTGTGGCGCTGCAGCACAGCCTGCTCCGGTCAGGATGAGCAAGACGCTGAGGGCAAATGAATTTTTCATATTGGTATACTAAATTTTTACAAAAGTTAGATAGCTGATACAGGATAGCATGGCGCTGCGAGCTGCAACAGAGAAGCAATGTCTAACTTACTCACCGTCTACTGCGACCAAAATGACGCGAGTTAGACCTTCCCGTTCGCGCAGCATGATAACGTTCCTGCCCGCCTGCAGAATGTCTAGGCGCCGCAAATCTTGTCGGCGGCAGCGCTCCGCTCAAAGTCGCACGCGGCAGACTGTATCTTGTTAGTCGCTCGATCGCGGCGAGTTCTTTGCGCTGATCTGCTGTAGCCAAGGAAATAGCGCGACCGGCTTGGCCTGCCCGACCAGTGCGCCCAATGCGGTGCACGTAATCTTCCGCATGATCCGGAAGGTCAAAATTTATCACTAGTTCAATACCTTTAACATCCAGACCGCGCGACGCTACATCCGTAGCTACGAGCACCCGATATTTGCCCTGCTTAAAACCGTCCAGCGCCTCGCGACGCTGAGCTAAAGAACGGTTGGAATGGATCTCAGCGGCAGAGTGACCCATCTCGTGAACCGCCTGTTTAACACGTTTGGCCCCGTGCTTGGTGCGCGTGAAGACTAAGACCGAGCCGCGCTGTTCTGACAAGATACGTTGTAACAATCCAAGCTTGTCTTCTTTTTTAACCACATACACCTCTTGCGTCACCAGTTCAGGCATAGTCCCCGACGGTGCGATCTCTATTTGCACCGGCAGCTTCATATAGGCACGCGCGAGCTTCAAAATTTCTCCCGGCATGGTGGCTGAAAAAAGCAACGTCTGTCGCTCTGAAGGCACAACTTTTAAGATACGCTGCAACTGCGGAGCAAACCCCATGTCGAGCATACGATCAGCTTCGTCTAAGACCAGGATACGCACGTCGCGCAAATCAAGCGTGCGCTGCTCGAGATGGTCAATCAAGCGACCGGGAGTAACGACGAGCACATGTGGTTGGCGTTTCAACGCTTCAATTTGCAGTTTCATGGACGCACCCCCGATGAGCACCGCCGTGCGCAAAGCGATTGGTCTGCCAATGAGCTTAAACACTTCGTCAGCCTGCAGGGCCAACTCGCGCGTGGGCAAAATGACCAAGCCGCGTCCCTTAACTTGCGCCAAGCGTTGAATGAGTGGGATGGCAAAAGCCAAAGTTTTACCAGTGCCGGTCTGCGCCACGCCGACAATATCTTTGCCTTCCAGCCCCAAAGGAATGGCCTGACGTTGAATTGGTGTTGGAGTGTTAAACTTCAATTTCCATAGGATATCTAAGAGTTTAGGCGCTATACCTAAACCATAAAACCCAGGTTCGATGGGTGTGGTGTATGTCATGTATGACCAGTCTAGCGCACAAAGCTACGCTAGTCACGCTAAAGACTCGTTTAAGCTACTTACTAATTCTTGCGAAGCTAAAGAAGATAGCACTGAACACCACCGTCATGATCACTGGAGCAAAGTCAGAAATGTAGTTTCTTTTTTGTGGATGAAAGCCTTTTAAGAGTAAGGAATTTGTTACCACAGAAACCGAGCTTAACGCCATGGCGAGTCCAGCCAGTTCTGGACGAAGCACGATGCCTACGCCCATGAAAGCGCGTGCGGCGATCGGAATCCCTACAATGTTGTAGAACAGCGCGAAGAACAAATTCTGCTTGATCTTGAGCATCGTCTTTTGACTGAGACGAATGGCATGAATCACGTCACGCAAATCGTTTTTGATGATCACGATGCCGCCGGTTTCCATGGCGACATCTGTTCCGCTGCCCATCGCTATTCCAACATCAGCTTGGGCCAAGGCCGGACTATCGTTGATACCATCCCCCACCATCGCCACATGCAGACCTTGGTCTTGAAGCTTTTTGACTTCATTGGCTTTATCTTGTGGTAAAACTTCAGCCAACACGTTGGTGATGCCGACCTGTTGGGCAATCGCTTGAGCTGTCCGTTGGTTGTCACCAGTGATCATGTAGACATGGATCTTCATCTTCCCTAGCTGCCGGACTGCTTCTAATGAAGTTTCTTTAACAACATCAGCCGCTGCAATGATGCCGAGCATCTGGTCTTTCGTGGCCAGCAGCATGGCGGTCTTTCCAGCCTCTTCGAGAGGCTGGAGTTTGCGTTCAGCTTGTGCGAGATCATGCTTCAGCTGTGACATCAACCTTCGATTGCCGAGATAGTATTCCGTCTCGCCAATGCAACCTGCGACTCCATGCCCTGGGATCGCTCGAAAGTTTTTCACATCTGACATAACGACAGCTTGTGCTTTAGCATGCTCATAAATACTCTCGGCCAGGGAGTGCTCAGACGTTTTTTCAAGACTGCCAGCGATGGCGAGCAGATCATCTTGACTCAAGTCTGATAACGACATGACGTCAGTCACTTCAGGCTTGCCTTTGGTGAGCGTTCCTGTCTTGTCGAAAACGACCGCATTGATCTTTGACGTCGCTTCCAGCGGTTCACCGCCTTTGATCAGAATGCCATGTTCAGCGCCTTTGCCGGTTCCAACCATGACGGCCGTCGGCGTTCCAAGACCAAGCGCGCATGGACAGGCAATCACAATCACCGAGACGAACGTCAGGAGCGCAAAAGTCAGCGAGGCTCCAAGGAAGAAGTACCATACAACAAACGCCAGCAACGCGAGTCCCATGACGATCGGGACAAACCAGGCTGAAATGCGATCAGCATAGGCCTGGATTGGAGCTTTTGAGCCTTGTGCATCCTCAATGAGCTGAATGATCTGTGCCAGTGCCGTTTCTGAACCAATTTTCGTTGCCTTAAATTCGAAACTGCCATTTTTATTCAAGGTCGCTCCGATGACAGCATCACCGGCTTGTTTTTCAACTGGAATGCTTTCTCCTGTCAGCATCGATTCATCAACAGCAGAACTCCCCTGCACGACAATGCCATCAACGGGAATTTTTTCACCCGGGCGGACAATAATGATATCGCCATGAGTCACTTGTTCTATTGGAACATCCACGAAAGCATCTCCCCGTTTCATGCGCGCCGTCTTGGCTTGCAGACCCATCAGCTTCTTAATCGCCTCGCTCGTCTTACCTTTCGCTCGCGCTTCAAGCCATTTGCCCAACAGGACAAAGGTGATCAGGAAGACGCTGATTTCAAAGTAAAGATCCGCAATTTTGGCTCCCATGGGTGCCCATACGGTATGTGCTCGTAGGACGTACCGAGTGAATTCGAACAGGCTATAAAAGGTCGCGGTGCTTGTCCCGATGGCGATCAAGCTGTCCATGTTAAAGGTCTTCATCTTCAAGCTGGACCACATACCTTTATAGAAGCCTGCGCCGAGGATGAATTGCACGGGGAGCGCCAACAGCAAGGAGAGAAAACCCATACGCGAGAAGATTTGCTCGCGGAATGGAGCCGGAAAAAAGTCGGCCAACATGAAGTAAGCCAAGGGCAAACTAAAAGCCAAGCCAAGCAGGAATTTCTTTCGATAGGATGAGATTTCTCGCTGCCGTTTCTTGCGTTCAGACTCTTGGTCTTTCTCGGCTATCTCTGCTCTGTAGCCAGCTGATTTGATGGCGTTCTTGATTGTTTCTACATCCGCAAGAGGGGCGCTGAAGACCACGCGTGCTTTTTCAGAGCCATAATTCACACTGGCTTCTTTTACGCCTGGAACTTTTTTAAGCTTACGTTCGATCAAGCCAGCACAGCTTGCGCAATGCATGCCGTAGAGATTCAAGCTAATGCGTTTCTCTTCAACAGGAATCGTTGTAGTGAATGAAGTTTCTGTCATATGCATGAATGATTAACGCGGCTTAGTCCAGCTATCTCCACCATCTGTGCTTTTGTAGAGTTTGTGCTGATCGAGCAGTGCGTAGACTTTACTAAGGATGGAAACATTTTATTGTTCATACGTTTTCTACTTTATACTCGCCTAATTGTTCAAGCGCACTTTTCAGAGCGCTCATATCCATATTTGGATCATGTTCAATAATCGTTTTTCCAGTTTGGAAATCAACGCTACACGACGCAACACCTTGGGTATCTTTACAAACATCCTCAATCAACACTTTGCAGGCTGGGCAATGCATTCCATGTACCAGAATCGTCGTGATCATATTTTTAGATGTTAGCAACGACATTAATCTGCCCTCTATACATGCCCATGGAACAGCTGAATTGATATGTACCTGGTTGTGTTGGTGCGGTGAATTCAATCGTATTGTCACCCGCTGCCAACAACTTCTGAATGCCTAACTGTCGTGACACGAGCACCGAAGTACAGCCTCCTGCGTTTATTCCGTCAACAATCCAGCGTGTCGGTAAGCCTGCCTTAATCGTAAATTGACTCGGCTGATACCCGCCGTTGACGGCCATTCTAATAACCTGGGTATTCCCATCCATAGTCGCACTCCCACCGGTTCCGGATGCTACGCTACTCGGCGCTGCAAAAGAGAAGCTCGGAAATGAAATCGGGTAGCCTGCAATTGTGAGTCCATTCTGGATATTCCATAAACCGAGGACGACGACCAGCGCTCCAGAAAATTTAAAGAAGAATCTACCAGCCTTACCTTTCAGAGAACTTGCAGTCCAACCCAAGGCGAGGAGTGCCGGCGCTGTCCCAAAAGCGAATGCCATCATCAAGAGCGCGGCCGTCGTGAAGCTTCCAGTAGTGAGGGCGTATAGCTGCAGCGCTTGCGTGAATCCACACGGCAGAAAGAATGTCGCCGCGCCCAATCCCAATGGCGCAAGAGGGTGTTCTTTACTTTCCACATCCATCACGCGATGAGACAAGAGTTTCGGTATCTTCGGAGTGATATGCTTGAGCCAAGCCGGAGCGATCTGCAACATGTCGAGTCCCATGACGAGCATATACATAGCCGCGACGATCGTAATAATTGCAGTCACCAAGGGTGACGGTGAAAGAGCTTTCCCAACAACTCCCAATAGTCCACCCAAGATGGTGTAACCGACGATTCGGCCAGCCACAAATAATAACACCGGTCGCATACGCGCCATCTGTCCAACCGAACCATAGCGTTCGTTAAATTTGGCCGCTGCTGACACTAAGAGACCTCCTGTGATAGCGATGCAGGAGGAACTGGCGGCTACTAATCCGATGATAAAAATGGCTCCAAAGTTCATTCCGCTTCCAACGAAAAAATTTGTTTTGAGGAGTCCAAAACGGGAGAGAAGATTTACGATCAGGAGGACTAGCGCAAACAATCCGATGAGTTCGAGAAACGACGGCTTAGTCTTCTGACCTGTCCCATTTATACTGACGCTATATTTCCCTGCTCCGAGTGCAGTTTGAAGTTGTGCGATGGAGGGCGCAGATCCGGTGTGCGTAATCTTCGCTCTACCGCTGGTCGCCTGCACTTCCACATGACTCACACCCGGTAGTATTTTCCATTTGCGTTCGATGATAACTTCACAGCTATGACAGGTCATGCCATCAATGCAAATCTTCGTTATTTTTAATTCACTCGTTGGATCAATGACATGGACTGGGTGGAATCCATGTGACTGAAGTGCAAGCTTGATCGGCGCTATGTCTAATGGTTCGGAACTTAAGATTTTAAGAATGCGATTTTCGGTGTCAGCTTCAACCTTCTGTTCGCCAGTTGCATGCTCGAGACTCTGCTTGAGAATATCTCTGATCTGATCCGCTCGAGACTTGCTGTTGAGAGCATCAATTTGAAATTGATAGATATGTGAGAGGGATGTTTGATCCATAGAGGAGGTACAAAAAAATTAAAATGCCTAACGAAAAACCATAGGCCGCGAGTATATCTCGCAAAAATCTATAGTCTGTGATTACACGTAGAGTCTTGAGTTGATGATTCCTTGGCTAAACGCAAAAACAAGAAAATTAGGTGCAATAGAATTTGATAAGCGTTGCCTCAAACTGCGCAGTTTAGCTCTAAGCCTCGCATGGTCGCCGGGCTCGTCCTTGAACCTCCAGCCGGAGACGATGAAAAATGCGCTACCTGCTAAGACAAAAAGGAATAATAAGACATCTGTTGCAAGCGATGGATACATGCTCGCAAAGGTCGTCATATGCTCCTGTATTGGAGTCGAGCAGGTCCAGGCATTGAGCGCGCAGCCGTCCGTTTGAGTGTCCATATGCATGACGCTCATCCCGGCTGGAGAGCAATCCCAGCCACAAGTCGTTAACATTTGCCGGCAAACGCTAACAAAAGATACGAGCAGTAGCGTGCTTAAGGCAAAGATAGACACAGTGTGTTTAATCGAGGTACTCATTTCAATAAAATATTACAGGTTGTGGTGTCTTAAGTCAAAACAAGATTTGATCTGGTTAACCTATGTTTGTTACGTCAATGGAAATTGATGTATGATCACGTATTTGGCTTCGCTTGGATTTCCGAAGTCGGGTATCGATGGATCGCAGCGCATCGTCCATTCATGAGCCGTATAACGGCCTGGTTCCGCCGTCCGTGAGAGAAAGATAGTCTAAGATTAAACAGGCAGACGTTCAGACGCTAGACTGCTCGTAATGTTTCAATGTGAGATACGAATTGAAGAATTCGCTTCCCGTGTCCGGATGTCCCATACGCCCAGGGAAAGGCAGGGAAACAGCGGTATTCTTGACGGGAATACCGGCTCATGCTAGTTTGATCCCTTCGCCAGTCAAGTTTAAATTAGTTATGAGACTGGTAGAAGCGTTGACATGCTCCTTACAACCGAGCGAGTTGGTCCAAGGAGGCCTGGAGGGGATTGTCTTGCTTTTTCCACTCCGGCTGAAGCTGGACTTGTGACAGCAAGTAAACAGTTTAACCGCTCGCGCGCTGGCTATTGTCAGATCGCGAGTGTCGCCTCCAATCCTCCTTGGAACAAAAACAGCAGAAAGGTGGTGATTCGCCATGGGGAGAGCCAGGTCTGTAGAAGTAAAAGGCAATTTGATTCGGATTGAATTTGAACCCGGCTGTGCAACAGCAGAGTTGCGCAGGCATGGGTTGCGACGGCCGAACGATGATACGGTGACTCAACTCCCTGAGGTCATCCGTCAGAGACCGCATCTGGGGCAAATTCTTTTTAACCAAACAGATGTAAATTTAGCGCTGCTCACGGGCCAACGGGTTACATTGCGTTTTGTGCTCTTCTGGCTGCGTAAAGAGTTCAGTCCAGTGGGTTTGTTGATACAGCTGAACAGACGCTGTTGGTTGCCACGCCTGCCAGGTTATTCAGAGCTTGCTAAGATCAAGCCTCTGCGTTGTGACGTTACACGCCCGCTACAAGCGCTCGAGTATCTCATGCGACGGCTGTCTACCGCAGCTCGATTGAGTTTCACCGACCGCTTTGAAGCTTGTCCTGTCACGCTTGGTCAAGCCTTGAGCGAGGCGCGCAAGCCATGAGCGCATCCCTCGTATCGAGACGTATTTCTCACTTGTCTGATTGGGCCTATCCCTGATCTGCCCAATCAGCGTTTCTTTCGCGTGTTTCATCTCAGTAGGATGGAACAACGAATATGAACGGACATGGTCGCAGTCGCAATTTACGTGTGTCGCGTGCAAAGTGATTGAATGCGACTTGACGTGCTTTCAAATCGTAAATATTCTACACATGTTCCTGGTTCTGGAACTGCGAAGCGAAGCACGTGTTTTAGATGCCAAGTTTGTGGATCCTCTGCGTCGACGTTTGTTGGCACGGGGAACTCTCTCCTCCCACAGGTTCGACATCTTCCTTCTGCGTGGCAACGCTTCGCAGCTCCTAGATCAGAAAATAATAACCGCCTCGATGTAATCTCGGGGCGGTTTTGATAAAACCAGGACTTACGCGTTTGGATGCAGAACGCGAAGAAAGCGAGTATTTACGCGAGGCGTAGCAGCGCTACGGGGAGCGCAAAACGGAGCTTTCGACAAAGTTATGCGCCAAACGCGTAAGTCCTAAAAACTTACAGTGCAGAGTCCGTCGTCGTGGTGGTTGGAGTAGCGCTGGATTGAAACGCCACATGTCGCTCAATCGCCACAGCTGATCCATAGCGACGGCGGGCTTCAATGCGAATGGTAGACAAGCCGCGCGGCACATCTAGACGCGCCTGAAAATTGCCGTCAGCTTCAACCACAATTACAGCGCCATTGACAGTGACTTGAGCGCCGGGAGCGGTTTTTCCACTCAGGGAGACGCGCGGACTGTCTAATACAGCGCTTTCAGTCGGAGAGGTAACTATGAGTTTTGGAATAGCTAGCATGAGTCGGGCTTGCCAGGTTAGATATAGAGTGATGAGAGTCACGACGGCAGCACATCCGACAAATGTCACCACCCGCGAGACTACACGTAACTCATGCCATCCCACGCATGGCGGCAACAATGCCCTGTGTTGATGGGAGATGTGGCGTGCTTTCAGAGCAGCCTGATATTTGTCCAAAAAATAGCGCGTACGTCCTTCTAGAACTTGAGCCAAACTTCGTACATGACGTACTGCATAGTATGGATCAGCCAGATTTTCGAAACGGTCTTCCTCCAGGTTGCGGATGATCATCGGATGTATCCCAGTCAATTGAGATAATTGCTCGTAGGAATAGCCTCGTAACTCGCGTAGCTCGCGTAGACTCGAGCCAAAATTTTCATGCGTGGCATCAACACGCTGCTTGAAAAAAGGCATACTTCTCAACGCTCAACTTCGATGTCTGGAATTTCACGGTTGACCTGGGCCAGAGTTGGATTAGTTATCGTTCGTTCAGTGCCCGAGGCGGCTTCAGTTTGGTGACTAAAATCCGCTTTCAAAATATCTCGCGGCTTAGCGCCATCCGCTGGGCCTATAAATCCTTCTTGTTCTAACAGATCCAGCATGCGTGCCGCGCGCGCATAGCCGACTTTGAGCCGGCGTTGCAGTAATGAAGCAGAGGCTTTGCCAGCGCGTAAGATCTCTTCCTTGGCATCAGGCAAGAGCGTATCCGTATCATTCTCTCCCGTATACCGATTTCCAAAAGCAGTACTGCCGTTGCTCTGCTGTTCGATGACGCTCGGATCGTAGTCCGCTGGTTCATAGGCTGATTTCAAATATGCCACCACGCGGCCAATCTCCTCGTCAGAGACAAAGGCGCCTTGTAGACGTTTTGGACTCGACATGTCTGCGGTTTGCAATAGCATGTCGCCGCGGCCGAGCAATTTATCTGCTCCAGTATGGTCTAAAATCGTGCGCGAGTCCGTGGATGAAGCTACGGCGAAGGCGATGCGTGCGGGAATGTTAGCTTTGATTAGACCTGTGATGACATCCACCGAGGGTCGTTGTGTGGCCAAGACCAGATGGATGCCCACGGCGCGCGACATTTGTGCCAAGCGGACTACAGGACCTTCTACTGCTTGCATGGCCGAGACCATGAGATCAGCTAGCTCGTCTATAATCAGAACAACATAGGGTAGCTTGTCTTCGCTGCGCGTATTATATGAGGCCAGATCTCGCGCTCCGAATTTGGCTAAAAGATCAAAGCGGCGATCCATTTCGCGCAGCGTCCACTTGAGGGCATTGACCGTCTTTTCTGCGTCAGTGATCACTGGCGTGATTAGATGCGGCAGGCCATTGTAAATTGGAAGCTCGATGCGTTTGGGATCAATGAGGATAAATTTCAGCTCATCCGGTCCGTAGGCGTAGAGTAACGAGGTGATCAGAGCATTGAGACAGACTGATTTGCCTGAACCTGTCGCGCCTGCGACCAGCAGATGAGGCATGCGTCCGAGCGAGGCAATCCAGGGCCGTCCGGACACATCGCGGCCAAGTCCGAAGCCTAATTCACCTCGACGCTCTTTCCAGTCACGTGTTTCGAGCATTTCTCGTAGCCCCACCGTGGCCACATGCTGATTCGGCACCTCGATTCCGACCAGCGACTTGCCGGGGATTGGCGCTTCCATACGGATCGGATGAGCGGCCAAGGCTAGGGCGAGATCATTATGGAGTGTGGTAATCTTGGCTAGCTTCACGCCTTCCGCTGGTTTAAGAGTAAATTGTGTCACAGTTGGGCCGACAGAGACTTCCCCCATCTCAACTGGAATACCAAAGGTTTCGAGCGTGCGTTGGATGATGTTTTGATTGTAAAATATATCACCGGAAGTCGGCTTTTGGTCACGGCGTAGGAGCAGCTCGAACGGGATCTCAATGCGCGGGCGACGTTTGCGCGGTTTGTGCGTCACAATGTGCACATGGGAATCAGAAGTGAGAGACGAGGCATCGTCTAAACTAGTAGCTGCTGCATCGGCACCCACGGCGCGTTCTGTAACGTTAGCTGGTTCTAGCGTTTCGTCCGGCAAGTCAGATGCAAGAGGCAAAATTTCTACACGCAGCCTAGTTTCTATCCGCTCGGCGCGTTTGGCCAGGAGCCAGTTTATAGGCTTCCAGCAGACCAGCAGATTGCGTTTGAAGTAGAGCAAGATTTTGATCACAACCTCTACAAAGCGGCGCAGTGAAGTGTTAAAGATTAAGAGCAGCGCGATTATAAACAGCGCGGCCAAGAGCATGGCTGCGCCAGCGCGGCCGACTAAGCCGAGCATAGGTTCTGATACAAGGGCGCCCAGTTGACCGCCAAATTTATCCAGATCAGTTGTGGTGGCTGAACCAAATCTACCAAGCGTGTCTACTAACGGATTTAAAGACAAGAAAAATAGGATAAATCCAATATAATTAGCCGCTTTAAGCGGCAAACGTTGAGGTGAAACTTCACGGATGCCGATGGCTAGAAGGAAAAATGGTAAGACCAAGCGTTGCCAGCCCAGCATTTGCGCCATTGCGCCATCGATAGATACCCCCAATCTACCAGCTAGATTAAACAACGATAAAAACAATAGAGCCGCTAAAGCAAAGATAATGACGGTTACAATACCGTGTGCGGTGTGGCGGTCTAAGCTTAGGTCAAAGGGGAGTACAGAGGTGCGTCTACGTGGCATGAGATTAGCCACATGCTATCTGAAAAACGCGCGCAAGTCACGCATGCGGTCCCTCATTGTAAGCATATCTACCTGTCTCTAGCGCGCCAAAGCGTACGTTTGCGCGGCTGGATTAACAAATTCAAGGCGCTCAATCGGCACAAAGCCGAGTTCTGCTGCACGCGCATTCAACGCCTGCATAGACGCGTCCGCTGCAATTTGAGCTTGCAGAGCCATGGCTTCGGTTGTCAAAATCTCAACACGCTTTTCAACCCTGCGCAGAGTATAAGTTTTTGCAGCAGCTGCATTGACTTGAAAAATGTGCAGACAGCCGAGCAACACAATGGTCAGCAGCAAACCAACGTTCCAAGCGACCAAACCACTGGGTAAACGCCGACCCATAGGTTGCGTCAAACCCAGCGTCTCGTGCGGCCGTGACATCGAAAGTGCGAAAGCGTTCATAAGTTTATTTGATATTTAGTCTGTCTTAAGTTTGACTGCCCCTCGCAACTTTGCGCTGCGTGCGCGCGGATTAGCTCTGACCTCTGATGCGGATGGGACGAGAGGCTTTTTAAATAAAGGTCTAAATTGAGATGACGAACGAAAAGCGTCTTTCACTACACGATCCTCAAGGGAGTTGAAGGAGATGATGACTAGCCTGCCGCCCGGGGCCAGGACCTGGCTCGCACCCTGTATGGCTTCGCGCAGGGTATTCAACTCGTCATTCACGACGAGACGCAGAGCTTGAAAGGTTCGCGTAGCCGGATGAATTCGACCATGTTCGTAACTACGCGGCACCAGCGATGTAACAAGCTCAGCCAATTGGTGCGTAGAGGTGATCACGGACGATCTGCGCGCCTCAACGAGGCCATGAGCAATACGCCGCGCAAACCGTTCTTGACCATAACTCTTAAAAATCGTGCACAGATCATCGAGACTCCATTGATTGACGATCTCTGCTGCGGTCAAACCATCTGCGTTTGCCTGAGCTCCGAAACGCATATCTAGTGGTCCATCCGTCTGAAATGAAAGGCCTCTGTGTGGATCAGCCAAGAGATCAGACGAGAGACCAAGATCAAGAAGAATGCCATCTAACGGGACAAAATTTTCTCGCTGCGCAAGCTCAGCCAGATGACGAAAGTTGGCTTCTAGACCTTGCCAACGCGACCCGTAGACGGCGAACAAAACTTGCGCGCTGCGAATGGCCTGAGGATAAAGATCGAGCGACAGAACGCGACCATCCGGTGAGCTGCGACGTAGAGTCTCTTCCGTGTGCGTGCCACCACCCAGGGTTCCGTCTAGATATCGTCCGCCTGGATGCGGCGCGAGCGCCTGCATAGCCTCACTCACCATCACCGCCACATGACGCGTGGCACTCATATCACTGACCCTAAACGCTCGGCGATATCGTTGCTAGCACCTGCGGTCTTAGCGGAATATTCTATCCAGGACTGCTCATCCCAGATCTCAAGGCGGTCATACAGGCCCGTCACGACTACGTCCTTGTTCAGTCCCGCATATCCCCGCAGGTACTCCGGCACCGTTATTCGGCCAGACTTATCTATCTCCACCTCCATGGCTCCAGCCAGCATGAGCCGTGCAAAGGCACGAGTATCGGTTTGGCTAAACGGTAACGCCGAGATCTTTTCAGCCAACCTCTCCCAGTTCGCTTTAGAATAAAGAAAGAGCGAGTGATCCAATCCGCGCGTGATAACCGCGCCTTCGTCTAGCGCCGCGCGAAATTTGATCGGGATGGCTAACCGACCTTTATCATCGAGCGTGTGACGATATTCTCCGATGAACATGGCCGTTGAGCTCCCTCCTTTTAACTAGAGGGTACTTTGTTATGCCACCTTTTCCCATCTGATGCCATTTTATGCCACCAAGATACATAGGTCAAAGGTTTTGGCATAATCAAAACTGCGCTAATTTAAGCGCAGTTTTTGTTCTTTTTCTGTTCCAATGTGGATAACAAGATTACCCACTTGATCCACTTAACGCATCCTGCATCCTCCCTCTCACCTGCCTGTGATACTTAATCGCAAACCGATGCGCTTCGTCGCGGACAGAGATCAAAAGATCTTTGTATGGCTCGCAGAGATGGACGAGCTCGAGATTATTTTTTGAACAAATAAGATCGTTGCGCTTGCGTGCTTGACCTTTTGCTATGCCGATCACTGGGATCGGAAAAGGTAATTTATGAATAGCCTCACGCTCTCGAATAACCTGCTCTGCCGCGTGGACTTGCGGAAGACCTCCGTCGATGAGAATGAGATCCGGAGTGCGCCAAGGATTTCTCAAGCGGCGCGTGAGCATCTCTGCGATGGATGCGACATCGTTCGAGCCGACGACGGTTCGGATGCGGAATTTTCGATATTCTGATTTTGCCGGCGCGCCATTCTCAAACACGACCATGGACGCGACCGTTGACGTCCCCGAGATATTTGAGACGTCATATCCTTCAATGCGCCCAAAAAGATTGACCACCGTCTTCCCCATCTTGATCTTATCCACATCTTTATCCTCGCGCTTCAAAATCGCAACATCGCGAATGTGCTCAAGAAACGAAAGTTTGTTACGCAATTCCACTGCGATCTCGAAGTGGTGATGCCTGGCCGCATCTTTCATCTCGCGGCGATATTGCTTCAATAGATCGTCCTTCTTGCCTGCAAAAAATTTCATGAGATCGTGGATAATCTTGGCGTAAGATTTTTTATTGATCGCGTTCACGCAGACACCCGGGCATTGCTTCAGATGAACGTAAAAGCAGGCGCGCTTTTGTCCCGTCTCACATGTTGACCATGGGAAAACTTTACGCAGAAGATCGAGAGCGGCGCGCAGAGACTTCGGCGACGTGTACGGACCGAACACGGCGGTATATTTTTTTGGACTCTCCTCGTCGAGCTGCGTCCCGCGGATGAGGAGGGGTTTTGGAAAATCCTCTTTTGTGATGACAAGATACAAAAAACTTTTGTTATCTTTTTGCATCACGTTGTATTTAGGCCAGTAATATTTGATGAGATTCGCTTCGAGAATAAGCGCCTCGATGACTGTGGGTTTCTGGATGTAGTCGACGGCGTGGATCTGGCTGACCATTTCGTCAATGCGAGAGTCATGCGGTCGTTGAAAGTACGACGATACGCGTCGCGTGAGCGACGTGGCTTTGCCGACGTAGATAACCTTACCAACCGCGTCTTGCATGAGATAAACGCCTGGCGAGTCTGGAAGCTGACCATTTTTTAGTTTAATATGCGCAGGGAGCATAAACTCGTGCTGTACTGTACGACAATTGACTGACCGACTCAATTTTGCTGTTATATTGCTGGCTCTTCGACAATCCAACACAGGAGAAACGCTCATGGAAGCTGTCCGAACGCTTTTTCCGCAACGTTGTGCGCAAGCCTACACGAGACGAGTTGGCGATACAGCGTCTCTACTAGTCGACCGGCTCCTCGCATTAAAAAAGGTACCAAGTTATGCTGCCGTTAGAATCTCAGGCTGCTTCATTGAAGTTTTTGGTGACAGAGCTGAAGTCACCCTCAAGTTATTCTTAAAGGCTGGCTGGACGTACCAGGACATTGTCACACTAATCTCTCGTCACAGAAACAATGCCTGGAAAACCGATCCTCAACGTCTCTTCTCCGCAGTCGAGAGACTCGCCGCCGCCGCCGGTATAGAGCCTGCGCGGGCACGCGAGCTAGTCATCGAACGCGGCGCGTTGTCGGCCGGAGACCCAGAGTGTTTGCAGTTGGGGCTTCAGACCTTGCTCAACCTCGGCTTTACGCCAACCGACGTAGCACAGATTATACAACTGAAAGTGCATGTTCTATTCCAATCCACGGAACACCTGCGTCATTGGCACGCTCAAATGCGCGCGCTCAAACTCACGCCGCTAGCCTATCTGTCGGCAGCTGTTTCTCCACCGGCGCTCAAGCTATTGGAACGCCGGCATGCAACACAACCCGCACCACATTCAACTGTACCCCTAACGATTCCAACGCCTGTATCACCGGCTCAACCTGTTCTAGTCAAACGAAAATACAGCCCCCGACAACAGCCTACGTATAACACAGAGCCTCTAGAGTGTGAAGCCACACAAGAGGCTGTGGAGAGCGTGCTCTGGCAAGCAGAGCTCGACAAAATACAACATGCCCTAAGCAGTCATTGCTCTGCTTCAGAATGGAATAGTTTACTGATGCAACGTGCTTGGATCCGCGACGGTGAAGACGACGTAGTTGCAGCCTGGAAACTCATTCGTGACTTAAACTCTCGCGCGGAGAAAACAGGTAATGCAGGATTGTTTCTGAGTATCCTGCGAAACCCGGATTTGCATCCGATTCTACGCCTTTCGTCACATGCCATCCGTCGGCGCATCTACTTTTTGCAGCGCTTGGGACGTGAATTCACGGATAGACCAGGCTTGCTCCTTATCTCATTCGAAAATCTGTCAGAGGACGAGCTGCGTTTTCGTCTTAACGCGCTTGCCGCAGGAGAGAAAAAATCTGGTGTGACAGTAGATTTTGCTACGTTCGTGCTCCAGCCACGCGAGGACTTTCTTGCGGCGCTTGCTAAGCATGTACGCAAACATTCTAAACACGTTTGATCGCGCTCATGGGCATATTCAGAGCGTAGCGCATGTGCAATCGCATCTTCATACTGTGAATTACGAAGCTCTCCAATACCGTCATTGCGAGCCCCGCGAATGCGGGGCGTGGCAATCTCCTGCATTCGAGAGATTGCTTCGTCGCTTGGCTCCTCGCAATGACGAAAAAAAATGACTTTCGTAGTTCAGAGCTTCATGAGAGCTGGACACTGCTCGTCCTGCTCTCTTTTTTTATCTGCTTACCTCATCTGCTCTGCGCGGAGGTATTCCACGACGGCAACAAACGCGCGTTGCTCAACATCTGACAGTCCTCCCTTAGAAAGTTCCGCGACGCGGTCAAGGAGTTCAAATGCCTCTGCGGACGACGTCGCAGCCCCGCCACGTTGAAATTTTGCGATAAATTCGCGCGTCGTTTCGAGCAGACGCGTGCCAGCCGGTTTTTCCTTCTCCTGCGATGCGTGTTTCGCGTTTCGCATTTTGCGCTCGATTTCGATTTCCTTCCGCTCGCGCGCGATTTCATCTTCCATCGCTTTGCGGAGTTCAATATCTGAAGCGATCCGATCCATGCGTCGGAATCCCCCATACAAATACGCGTTCAGTATTCGATCCACAATGCGCAAATGCGATGCTTTGACTTCGTGGCGCAAAATGATGTTCAGCGCATGTTCGAGTCTGCTGTTCTTGAGCGCACGGATAGATGCGACGTCTTGCGCCTTTGTAGATGCGAGCAATTTTGCGATGACACTTTCTGCTTCCGCGACTTCTTTCTCGACAATTTTTTCTGTCTTGGCTTCGAGCTCTTCAAGAGATGGACGCGCAACTCGCGACGCGATCGCCGAGGGGCTCGACGGCGTTCCGTCAACAGGAATAATGCGTATGCCTCCGCGTCCATCCGGCCATACCACAAACGCCGTGGCATGCGCATCCTTCATCTCTGCCGTTTTTCCCGCGATATGAAATCCGGTTTGAATCCCAGCCGCGAATCCCGCTTTCCGCAACAGCGCGCAGGTGATGAGCGCGAAATCCGCGCAGACACCCGCAAATTTCTTTCCAGCAAACGCGGATGGATCCCCGCCCGCGCGAAGTTTATCCAGCCGCTCCTCGCACATCACGATCTGCTCTTCCAGCGATTGTCCAGCTTTTGCTTTGCTGACTTCCTGATTTTTGACATCATACCATCCCACGCGGCGCACCAGCTCTTCGATGTAGAGAACTTTTTGTTTGGGCCCAAGGGACGTGAACTCCGGACGTTTGAGCTCGGCTTCGATGTCATGGGGCAAAGATGCGAGTCGGGCGGTCATATCTTTGCCATATGCCCGTTCGAATTCGCGCATGAACCGTTCAAACTCGCGGGGCGTTGGATCGTGCATTGGCTCGGGAACGACAGGGCGTTCAACGGAATAGAGGATGCGGACGACTCCCGGAGGCACTTCAACCGTGGCTTCGCCAATGCTGTTCAGCAAGGGTTCAATGGGGATCTCGCGATTCGCGCTCGTCAAACCGCGCACGCGCTCGGTGATGAGCCGCGCATCAAGCGGAAGCATGAGCGACACACGACCGGCACCGGCCACGTCAACAAGCGTGAGCGTCACTTCGCGCGCCGGGTCTGGTGATTCGCGTCGAACGGAAAAATACACCTTCTCCCACGTCCGTTTGTCTGCGTCATAGCGTCCATATTTCTCCTGTACGAACAAGGCATCCATATCCTCGCGCGATTCGAGTACTCTCCGAGTATCTGCGAGATTTTCAGTTCCTCCACCCATGAGCTCCAACGACGATCTTTCCGCAGACGCGCTAGACACCGCGGGCCGTTCTCCCCCACTCAACGCTCCACGAACGCGACTCCAGAGAGAGGGTTTTTTCGCTCTCGCGATGCTCGGAACCATCCGGTTGAGCAGCAACTCCGCAAGCTGCTTGGGTGAACGGTCGGCAACAGCGGGATTTGTTTTCAGATACGCCTGCGCCGCATCGCGTTTTGATGCAAATGCCTCCCCAAGCACATCCGCATGTCTTTGCGTAAGCGATGCTTTCTCCTTGACCTGCTGCGCGGCTTGTTTTTGTCGCGCCTCAATCCCATCGAGCGTCGGCGCATCAATAAAATTCAAAAGATCCAATTTCGCTTGCCATTCACCTGTCGGTTCCTCAACGTTCCATTCTGGCCTCAATCGCCATACGAATGTGGTGTAATCACCTGCGAGGCCTAGGGCGACAGAACCCTTGTCCGCGCCTTGTGCGAGAAATCTCTCGCGCAATTGCCATGCTCGTTCAGAATCAAGACCTACGAGGCCCATGGCGACAGAGCCCTTACTCGCGCCTTCTGTGAGAAGTTTCTCGCGCATGTTCCATGCTCGTTCAGAATCAAGACCCGCGAGGCCCATGGCGACAAAGTCCTTGTACGCGCCTTCTGTGAGAAGTTTCTCGCGCATGTTCCATGCTCGTTCAGAATCAAGACCCGCGAGGCCTTGGGCGATATAGCTCTTGAACGCGCCTTGTGCGAGCAGTTTCTCAATCTCATCCAGCGCCTTCTCCTCAAACGCTGCGAAGCGCTCTTTTGGAGAAATTTGCTCTGGCTTTAATCGCCAAGCAAAACTAAAGAAAGAGCTTGGGTCATATTGTACAACAATCACTCTAAATCCTCGATTCGTCCAATCTCTGCGTATCTGCTTCGCGCCGTTGTCGTCAAGCTTGCCGTTGGTTACGTTTAGCAACGCCTCATATCCTCTCTTCCGCAACCAATTGTTCAAATTACGCGCCCGTTGAGTGTCAAATCCTACACTATCTGCATTGATATCCATTATGAACTTTCCGTTTTGGTACTCTCCTAGATTACGATCTTCACATATTTCCAAATCCTTAAGAACTGCAAGGAGTTCCGGGTCGTCTTCCTTCACTGTTTCTTTCATCTCAAGAAACTCCTCGTCTTTCACCATGCGATACGCGTTAGATTCTGTATCGCGGATGATCATCATCCCTTTCGGCACCTCTTGCTTTAATTCTTGTAAAAGCTCTGTCCGCGCCGCGAGACGCATCACCGCATTGAGAGGCGAAGCAACACGCGCGGATTTGAGTCGCGTCATCGCTTCTTCGGATTGAATCTTATATTTCTCCAACACCTCGCGCAGAGCCGCTTCGGTGATTGTTGGTTCTATGAATACAGGATCCTGCGCGATTGAGCGAAACATCTCTTTCACCGGTCCGGTGTACAATCGCCGTTCAAGGGCCGGTTGAGCGTACTCATCGAGATAGCGCTCTGCGAGAAGTTCTGCTTTGGAGTGCTTTCTGCTCGCTTGAAGCTCACGCGCCTTGAATGTTGGCGGACTCTTCAGAAAGGCATCGAGATATAGCTCGTCAATCTCCGCATACGGCAATTTAGGAGAGAGCCCAGCCGGAGTTGATTTTTTTCGCATCAACGCAAGAGCTGCCGCGGGAATGTATTCGGAATAAAATGCTGACGAGGAGTGCATTGCTATATTGTGTACAAAGTACTCCTTCTCATCTTGCGCAGAGGCGGAAGTCTCCTTCGTTTCATTGCGTATCACCTCTTTGTCAACTTCTAAACAAACCTCCTGGTGCTTCTGAAGAAACTCCGGCGTCAGCACAGCGTCTTGATATTGCAGTGGAGTCAGTCGTAGTCGTCCCGCAAGGCGTAATCCATCCTCAACCGAGTATTCAAACACGCGTCCGACAAGCCGCGTCGTCTGGTGCTCACCGAATGTTTGAGACATCCGTACGATTTTGCTGAACAACGTATCGCGCCGTTCGTCAAACGACGGCTCGCTTGGAGTCGTCTCGCGTTGCGCCAGTGGCATGGATTCGGGAGGCATTTAGGAAAGTGTAACGCATGTGGGTGAATTTTAAAAATATCGGAACAGACATGACAGAAATAGGTAAAAAATATTTTTACGATGTGTCCTGCGCATTGTCAAATGAAACGCAGTATGACAATATCTTCGCATGAAAAATAATCGCCTTGTGCAAAAACCTCAAGTCATCTCAAGTGAAATCGTGTACGAAAATCCACGTTTCAAAATCCGCAAAGATAGACTCATTTGGCCGGATGGAACATCTGGTGAATTTTATCTCACCGAACATCCGCCGTATGTGATGATCATCGCGGAACAGGACGGAAAGTTGCTTGCCATAGAACAGTACAGATATCAAACTGACGCCGTCATGACGGAATTACCGGGAGGAATAATCGATGCCAACGAATCGGCAGAAGACGCCGCGCAACGTGAATTGTTGGAAGAAACTGGGTATGCGGCGTCCAAAATCACGAAGCTAGGAGTATTTAATGCGTACGGACGGATTAGGGGGAATGTCTGTATCGCTCATGGACTCGTTAAACGCAATGAACCAAAACTCGCAGCGTCAGAATTCGGGATGACGAACCTTTGGATTCCAGTTGACGAATGGCGCGCGATGATCGCGTATGGAAGAATCACGATGTACTCAACGCTCGCGGCGTGGGCGTTGTATCTAGCATGGAAAGAAAAAAACTTGATCCTTGCGACTTAAATCAACTACACTACGACAACGTTCCAATCTGTAGAGAGGTCGCATATCCCGCGTAGCGGGATGCCGCTGCGCGGCAGAAAGCAGTATGTTTTACGTGTATATTCTTCGAAGTGATTTCGATGGCCGCTACTATATCGGGCACACGGAAGATTTGCAGAGTCGACTCGTTCGGCATAATGGAGGTTTTGTCAAATCGACTAAACATCGTGTACCGTGGCGTGTAGTGCGCACGGAAGCTTATGTGACACATTCCGAGGCATATCTAAGAGAAATGCAAATTAAATCTATGAAAGGTGGCATCCTATTTAAAAAACTTCTTGGTTTGATCTGGAACGAGTAATTTCATGGAGAGGTCGCATAGTGGTCTAGTGCACTTGCTTGGAAAGCAAGCGTACCGCAAGGTACCGAGAGTTCGAATCTCGCCTTCTCCGCCATTCGACTCGCTTCGCTCGCTCATGGCTGCGCCACTTGAGAAAGCGAGTCGAATGCCCTGAGCGAAGCGTAGCTGAGTCGAAGGGCATTCGTTTTGGACATCTGCTAATATATATGTCCATGTGGTACGTCTATATCCTGCGCTGTTGTGACAATAGTCTATATGTAGGCATCTCCAACAATGTTGAGGAACGAGTCAAACGCCATAACGAAGGACATGGCGCGGCCTATACCCGTAGTCATCGACCTGTCGTCCTCATTTGGAA
>OBEQ012030391.1_pt1 | contig 53891 bp, 76 predicted proteins | sample 1670901 | NCBI WGS metagenome assembly OBEQ01 (sample SAMEA104232315, study PRJEB22302) | groundwater metagenome | biome: forest; feature: aquifer; material: groundwater | place: USA | collected 2011-08-07 | depth 5.4 m
AACGTCTATCTCAGTTTTTCCTTTTCTTATTTCATAATTTTGTTCTTTCATTTTTAATTTACCTCTAGAATTAGTAAAATTAACTAGTTTATAAAGCTTTCGTTTCTATACTACTTTAAAGTGGTTATATTGGGAACCTTAGAATCGCTCCAATCCCGCCTAATTGTTTAAATTCTATCTAAGTCTAATAAAGCTTTGGTTTGTAAATTTCACTCCTTTCCAAAAACTTTCTGCTTCCTAATAGCATAATTTACAGGATTTTTAATTAGCTTACAGAAATCATCTGGCTTGCAAATTTCTAAATCAATATAATAGTTTTGTTGGTTTGATAAAGGAACATTATTTTCGCGTTTAGGACAATTTGGAGGAAGTATAATTTTATTTTGCCTCTTCTGCCAGGTTAATTGTGCTTTAACGTAACCTTCTTTTAAAGGTTCTTTATTTCTTTGATTCCAATTTAGTATATAGTCTTCGATTTGTTTTTCATTATAATTAATGCTTTTTAAAAAATTCAATAAGATAAACAAAGCACGTTTTCTTCCATCCTCTTGCACACCTTTACTTAATATTTTGATGCAAGGCGGAAAAAATTCTTCATGTATTAAAGTCTTAGGCAGGTCATAAGTCCTTTTCCCTAATTCTCGAACTTCTTCTGTTTTTTTAGTAGTTTTTAAATTCCAGTATAACGCCTTATCAAAAAGCTCTGTTGCTTCTTTTTCTTTTATGTTTTCTACATCTAAAAATTTCATAGTAGTCTCTATATTTTCAACCTTAGCATTATTTTTATCAAAATTAAGAATATTGTTTAATTTAATTGGGATAGAAACTAATCCAGATTTTTCATTCAATGAATAAGGTGCGCGAAATAAATGCCTGCTAGAAATCAATATACTATCAATATTAACTAAATTGAAAGGATCGAATAGATTATTTTTGATTAAACTATTTTTCTCTTTATTCAATTTTTCGGCTATTTCATTTATAGATTCTTTTTCTAGAATTGCATTGCTTAAATGCTCTAAGATTATTGTTCTAAGATAATTTGCTATTATTCTAGGGCCTTCTGGAAAGAAATTCTTAATTTCAATATTATTTATTTTTCCAGGAAATGTTTCAAAAGGAACTGCTATATGGAATCCTTTATTACCTGAAAATTTCACTGAAATGTTTTTTATGTCATAGAATTTTAAAGCTTCTAAAATATAATAAGAAGCTAATTTAGAATATTCTATATCTAGACCATCTACGTCGAAAATAAGGTCCCATCCTTGTCTTAGATTATCTAGTTCATTTTTAGACATCCCAGTTTTAATCAATAATGGATTATTCCAACGTTCTTCAGAAACATGAAATGACGTAGCTCCTTTTCTAACGAATTCGTAAACATCATTCTCAAACTGTAAAACATCTGGTCTTTTACTATAACTTGTATTATTAAAATTAGCTGCAACTTCTCTATTTTTAGATGCTTCAAGTATAGACCTTTGAACATCTTTTCTAGAATAATATTTTATTAAAGTATTCATCTATAATCTAAAATGACTAAGATTTATAAAGTTTCTTAAGAAATGTTTCTTTTTTTAATAAAGGAATAATATAAAATTACCATCAAGGCTATTAAAACAAACACTGGAAAAGTATATTTTGAGTTTGATGTAGATAAAGCACAGTCAGGGTCTTCAGTGCAATCAGGATCACACAAACCATCTTTTTTATAATCACAAATATTATCTTTAATCCCAGTACTACAATCTTGAGGGCAGTTTAAAGAGTTTTCATTTTCTTCGCATATATTATTGAGTTTGCATAAAACTATAAAATCTAAAGAATTGCTGAAGTATATTTTACCATCAGATTTATCAATGATTTTTGTTGGTTTTAATCCATATTCACCTAAATTATTTGGCTTGATTTGATATTTTAATAAAGCTATTTCATTTCCACTTAGATTAACTTGCCATCTATAATATGAAACAAGTAATCCATCATGATATTCAAATTTATCTGCTTTATCTGGATTAGCTAAAGTAACGCCCTGTGGTAATTCTTCTTGTATTTCAAAAGTATTTTGAAAATTATGGGGGTTGTTAAAGATTATATTAATATCAAGTAAATCATTATGATTCATAGAACCATTTGATTCTTTTACTATTTTAAGATCTTGGGCATACGCCAAGGGTAAGATTAAAAGTAATATTAAAATTATTTTTTTCATAAGCTTATCTCCTTAATAAAATCTTTTATAAATTCTAGAATTCTAGATTTTATCTCTTCACCTTTAAATCTACTTTCCTGTAAAAATGTTTCTTTTGCATTTTCACATCCGTTTATATCTTTTAATTTTGGACATATAGCTTTACCATTATCATTATAACAATTTTTAATATTTTCACAATAATCATAGCCATAAGGAACACTTCCAAATACTAATGGCGGGTCTTTATTTCCTGTAGTATCAACAATGGTATATTTTTTATCCAATGGAAACTTGATTAAATTATATGCATGATTTGGCGCTTCTACACTCAATACTTCATATTGAGAATAAGAATCTTTTCTGAGTAAAGTTGTCAAAGCAAAAGAATAATCAACGCAAGTTCCTGTTTTTAGTTTATTTAATGTTGCATGTGCTGGAGCATCAAATAAGGCTATATTATTTTTCTCTATCCTTGTATCATAAATCCACTCTCCAGGAGGATTATTTGATGGAGAATTAGAGCATTTAAGATTTAAGGTATTATTTGTGTTTGGAATAGGTTTTGCTTTGTAAAGATTATCTTTATTTGAGCAAAGATCTTCAACTCCTCTACAGCACATTTCAGCTTCAAAATAATCCTGTATATAAACTTGATCTGCGCCAAAAGATTTAATTAAATAAAGAGCTTGACATTTTTTAGAATTTTCATCAGAATATTTATTTGCAAAACCACATGAGTTTGCTTTTTTTGTATCTTTTAAAGGGCTGCCATCGCAACAATCTAAAGCATCATCTATAACATAATCTAGGCTTTCATCACAAACTTCCACTAAATTACATGAATATTCTTTACTGTTGATTAATATTATTTTTCCATCTTCAGAAGGCCATTTACTATTACAGATAGTATCTTGAGGGAAATATCTTGCATTAGTATCCTTACACTTATTCTTATCAATTACATTAACAAATATTTCATCTTCAGAGCTTAATCCTGCATTATCTTTAACTATTAAATTTATTTTATGCAAGCCCCCTTCATTATAATCTAATTTTAGAGTTTTGCCATTGCCAAGCAATGCACCATTCTCATACCAGGAAAATCCATCTTCAGATAAATCATTATCTTGATCAAAGGATTTAGAACCATCTAAAATAAAAGTAGATTTTATATTTACATTAAGATCATGACCTGCATCTGCAATTGGTGGATGTTTTTTCGCATTTTCATTAACAACTTGTTTTTTGATTTCTGGAACATATCTTATTTTAGGAACATTTTCTAATAATCTAGGATCATCAACTTTTTTATATTCTAATCTAGAAATGCAAGTTCCATCTTCCAAACATATCCCATTATTATTGCAACCACATATAGAACAATCATCTTTTAATATTCCATCACTACAATATTTTGGTTTGTTATTAGAACATTCTTTAATAGAAGTTCCGTCTATGCATTTATTTTTTAAATTTGAACAATATCCTTGAGAACATTCTTGATTTTGCAGGCATATTTTTACCTCACCCCATTCAGAACAACCATTTTGGTTTTGTAAACATATTTGGTAACCGTTTGCATTACATCTACGTTCTCCTAAATTACATTCTGAAGTACAGGTTACAAAAGGAAGTATACACTGTCCATTATTGCATATTGTATTTAAAGGACATTGATTAATATTTGGATTCCATTTATTACATATTTGTTCTTTTTTATCTTTTGAGATAAAAGAATATTTTTGACATATGAGATAACCATCTTTAGAACATTTAGTTTCTCCTAAATTACATTCTGAAGTACATTCAGGTTGAGGTATGATATTATTTATATTACAAACTGCAGAATCACATTTTTTTACACTAAACGAAGCTGAAAGCTGTTGATTGTTAAATAAGATATAACCCCAATCATAATTTCCACTATCGTCATAAACTTTACAATTCCATGAATAACTTCCTTCTAGATTAAAAGATTTCATAAAAACTTCATTACTATTTAACCCTGTTAATAATCTCGTTTCATTAATATTCCAATCTTTGCCAGGTTCCTTAAGCCATAACTCTACTTTACTTAAACCAAAATCATCTGACAAAGAACAGATAAATGGAATTTCATTATTTAAATAAAAAGATTGCTTATTCAATGGTGAAGCTAGTATAACAGAAGGTTTGCTATCATACAATAATGTTATAGATGTTGTGTTTATATTATTAAAATTATCTGTTGCTGTAGCCTGAATAACATTTTTTCCAGGGTTTAGATTAATCTCAACTCCCCAAGATTCACTTAAAGTAACATTATAAAATTCATTACCAACTTTAACAGTAATATCTTTAACTCCAGAATCATAACATCTATTATCATAAGCAGTTCCTAATATAATTATAGATGAAGTAAAAAGTTTATCATTATTATTTGGAGAAGATATTGTTATTGAAGGGGGTATAAGATCTTGCGCTAAACCTGGCTGGCATGGAGAAGGCCAAATTGGTTGAGATGCATAACCCGAAATTTTAATGAAATTGTTAAAGATTATATAAAATATTATTAAAGATATAACCATCAAGAAAACAAACCTCTTTTTCATGTAAATATTATAAATTATATAATTTAAATAATTATTGATTACTTAAGCCAGATAACTCTTCTTGTATCTTAGCAGCATTTAAATCTAGATTTGTGAATTGAGCTTCTAACTCATTAATAATATTTTGCACTTCATTTATTTGAGATTGGATTAATAATAAAGTGTCTTCTAAATTTTTTACAACGAGGGCATTATTTCCTACTCCAACTAAAAATTCTTTGTTATCAGCTAACTTAGCTTTAATGAAAATGTTTAATCCTAGTGGAACATAAGCTTCGGTATTCTCTTTTATTTCTTTAAATCTTTTTAAATTATCTTCTAGATTTTTAAGTTCTAGAATTTGATTTTGCATGATTTGGATTTGTTGTTGAATCTGGTTTATTTGATTTACGAGAATTTGAAGTTCTAAATATTTTTTTTGGAGGTCTTCTTTATTTTTTTCTTTTATCATTGTTTTTTTCTTTAATATATTATTTAGGCTGTTTTATAACCTTCTTTTTTGGAACTGTAACTTTTACTCCAAATTTTTTCATTGCTTCTCTAACTTCTTCTGTTGAAGCACCTTTTTTGAGATCTAATATTTTTTCAGTCAGCTCTAAATGCTGCAAATTACATTTTCTTCTTTTTAAATCGCCGTCTATTATAACAAAATTATCATTAACTTGGTCTACAATAACGCAAGGTCTTCCAGCTTCTTTTCCAGATAATTTTATAGCTATTCTTCCAATCATTTTCTTGTCCTTTTAATTATTTCACGTTTAGTACAATTATAACATAATTTTCCACCAAACATTCTTTTTGGATGTTTGCTTGATTTCGATAAATTTCTTATAAAACTTGAATTTCCTCTTGCAACACCGTGAAGAATTAACCCACAATTTGAACATTGAGCTTGTTTGGGCTTTCTATTTTTATACAATATTTTATTATTTCCGCCTGGAGTCTTTACATAAACTCTTCTCAAAGTTCTTGATCTTTTACTTGGACGTGGCATTTTAGTAAACCTTCATGATTTTTCTTAATATTAGTGTAAATATAAAAGTCAATATCATATAAAATATGAACCAACTCATAAACCCAAAAAACTTTGGATTGCCTAGGTTCTTAAATGTATCTGTAAACCATCTTATAAATAAGATAAATGGCAATGCTGTATAAATTATTGGCTTCATACTCAATTCCATGGATTTAGGCATATCTTGCAGCTGTTTCTTTTGAAATTCAAGCATTTTAGCAGGATCATTTCTATATTGTTTCATTTCTTCTTGCATAGCTTTTTGATCTTCTCTTAATTTCTTTAAAGCTTCCTGATCAGTTGTATATTTCTGAATTAATGTTGTTAAAAAAGTTATTATAAATATTATAATAATAAAGCCTACAGTTAAATTTAAATGAATTAAATAACCAAAAGTTGGGTCCAAAAAATAATGTACACTTTTACTTATTATAGGAGCACTTTCCCACAAGAAATAAACTACGGATCCTAGTAACATTATTATAACAAATAAAAATAAAACATTCATTTAAGAGCCTCCCATCATCTTTCTTAAAGTTGGGTGAACATCCATCATGTTTTGCTGAGCAATATCTTCATATAATTTATAAATAATCATTACAGTTAATAAGATCCCTGTTCCACGAGATAAAGCACCAAGCAAATCAGCTGATGCTGCTAAAAATCCTACTGCTATAGCTCCCATTACAGTTAATGGCATAATATAACGATTTAATATTGTTTCTAAAACTCTTTCATCTCTTCTAAATCCAGGAATTTGCAAACCAGATGCCATTATCTGCTTAGATTGTGATCTTGAATCCATTCCAGAAGTTTGAACCCAGAATATAGAAAAGACCACTGCTCCAATTATCATAAAACCAGAATAGGATAATGCATGTAATAGCTGTGAAAATGAAAAAGATCCTGTAATTAAACTTTCTAACAAATTAGGTGGAAAAATCCATACAACAAACCCTGAAGTCGGATTATTTCCTGAAAAAGTTCCTAAAAAAGGTTTACCCCATCTTTCTAACAAACTTGCCCATAACTGAATGTTCGCAAGTAAAGCAGCTACTAAAATAACAGGAATATTACTTGTATAAATAAATTTTAAAGGCCATCTTATACCATAACCTCGAACCATTCCAAATGATAATGGGATTTCTACTTTCATCGCTTGAGCATATACTGAAATTATAAAAATAAATGCGGTTGCGAATATAGAGGCAAAAGCTAATATTGCTTCTGTAGGCCTATTCTGAAATAAAGCTGAAAAGAGTACAAATATTCTTCCTACCGGAGCTTCTCCTGAACCAAAAGCTAAAGTTCCTGTTGTTGTTAATGGAGAAAACGCACTAATAACTATTTGGGAAGCTACGCCAGCTGCTATAAATAAGCTAATTCCAGAACCAATTCCCCATTTACTCACAACTTCATCCATATATAGTATTAAAACTCCGCCAATGAATAACTGTATAATGATTAACCAAGGAGAAAATCCCACTGCAGGTGAAAGTCCCCCCATAAATACATAAATCATAGCTTCAAAAATTATAAAGAAAAAGGAAAGTAATTTTTGTAATCCCTGAAAAAATACCCTTCCATCATGTGTTGTTGTGTCAAGTTTTAATATTCCAGATCCGTTTAATAATTGCAATACAATAGATGCAGTTACCATTGGTCCGATTCCTAATGAAATTAATGAACCAAATTGTGCACCTAATATTATAGAAAGAAAATCAAATTGTTGTAATGCATTTTCTCCTAAACCAAAGATAGGAATTACTCCTAAAAAAAAGTATGCAAGAAGCATTATAAGAAGCCATTTAATTTTCTGGTTAAAAGGACGATGTTTTTGCTCCGGACTTTTTATTTCCGGTAATAATTCTAATAAGGTATTAATAAATGCCATTTATTTTTCCTCTACTATACAACCAGCTTCCTCTAATTTAAATTTTGCCTTTTCTGAAACTTTTCCTATAATTTTATATTTATTTTTTACATTCCCTGAACCAAGTAATTTATCATAACCAAGTGATTTTAAGTTCACAACATAAAAATCATTTTCCTTCTGTATCAATTTTTTAGAAAGATAAACATGAAGATTATTATCTAGGTCTTCTAAATTAAAAGCTTTAATATGAATTATTTTTTTTAATGGTCTTTTAAATCCATGCTTTCCTAAATAATGTTTTCCGTATAACTTCATAACCATGGGTTTTTTATGGTCTGCTCTTTTACCAGAACCAGCCATACCAACCCCCCCACGATGACCAGAGCCACGTCTTTTCTTTTTAGCTCCTCCGCCATGGGTGTGTGTTCCTCTATACCTAGAAAGTTTCTTTCTTTTATTTATCATTTTAAATCATCCGTTGAATTAATTCATTAATGTTATTTTTTCTATAACCTAAGGAGCCTCCTAAACTATAAGGCCTTTTTATTCCACCTACTTCAAAACCATGCACTGGAGGTTTTAATCTGAAAAATTGCTTTAATCCAGGAACATCTTTTAAACTTTTTTTGGCATTAAAAAAATCTTTTGCGAAGTTATTTAATTCAATATTTTTTTGCTTTAAGTATTCTTCTGTAAGTTTTTTATTACCAGCAATTCTTCCACGTTCTTTTATTAACAACATAAATGTATCGTTATCTAATTCGCCCCAGGTAACATAATCTTTAATTTTACTTAACATTCCAATTTGATTAGGGTTATTATTTATAATAACGCAATAGTTTTTATTAAATAATTTAAGAAAGTTTAGTGTATCCCTTATATCTCTGTTTATCCCAATACTTCCTCTAAGTCTTATTATAATTATTTTTGTCATTTTAAGCTGAAGGTTTAGTTTTAAATTTTGATAAATTTTTAAGAGCATTAAAGCATGCCATGACTAAATTTAATTTAGTTTTTGGGTCTGCAACTTTTGAATAAACATCTTTGACCCCAGCAAAACCTAAAATTTTTTGACATTCTTTTTCAACACAAAGTCTAGTTCCTTGAGGGGCAGGCATTAATTTTATTGTTGTTGCTCCTTCTTTTCCTTTTACAGTAAATGGAATAGAATGGTTTTGATTACATCCACAAACCCATGAACCACACCCTCTTTTAATTTTTATAATATTTAGTTTAGCATTTCTAATTGCTTTCTCACGAGCCGGCATTGTCTCTTTAGATTTTCCAAGTCCAATTCCTACATAACCATCCTTATTACCCACGATAGCTAATATTCCAAATTTAGGTTTGTTTCCTTCACTTGTTTTCTTTTGAGTTTGTCTCCATATAGTTCTTTTTCCACCACCAAATTTTCCTCTAGATTGACCTATAAAAAGAAAATCTGTCTGTAAATTTGGAATTAAAGAATCAATTATTTCAGTTTCTAATATTTTCTTACCTAAATTTAGTATCTCCTCTACAGATTTAATTTCTCCACTTTTTACTTTTCTTCCGAGCTCTGTTTTGGGGTGCCATTGTTCTAAATTACTAAATCTTGGCTTCTCAACTATCACAGGCTCTATTAAAGCTACTACTTCTTCAACTTTTGATATTTCTTCTTTAGGCATTTTTGTTTTCATTTAATATTTTTTCTTTAACATAATCAAAATTTTTTGTAATATCTTCTGGATTAACATTATTTTTTAAGTATCTTGAAAATTCTTTTTTATAAATTTCAGGATTTTTCTTTAATAATAATGCATAATCAGAGATGTGCTTTCCCTTTAATCTATCTTGGTTAGGGAGTACATCTGGATTGTGGGGAATTTTAATTCCAGAATCTACAACTCCTTTTAAAGCAGAGTAAATTACCGAGCCCTTTACAGAAGTCCTTACACCTATATCAAGAACTAATTCTTTAATTCCTTTTTTCTTTGCTTCTAATCCTAGTAATAATCCGGATAAGTAAGAAGCGGGCAAATTATTTAGTTTATATTTCCAACCATATTTTTTTAATTTGTTTGAATGTAATGTTAAACCCGTTCTATCTCCTGTTTTATCATAATCTACAATTTGTAAACAGATCTGATTAATACTTTTCCTTATAACTAAACGAGATTTCCTTGAAACTAATAATCTCAATCTTGATCTATAATCAGTTTTTCTTAACCTAGATCTACGAAATTTAACAGTGTAACGTTTATTTGTTGCCATTTTGTGTTAATTTATGTTCATCAATGAACAATTTGATATGTCTTATACTTCTAAAGAACCCCCCTTTAGCTTTTTTATAAAGTATTCTATAATCTCTTTTAAGTAATGTATTAGTATCTCGTAATTGTTTTAAAAATGATTTTTGAAGTCTTATCTTTAAAACCCAAGTTCTCTTCCTACCTAATCTTGCGCCTGAGGCACCTTTTCTAGACCCTATGTTCTTTTGTCTTCCTTTTCTTTTCTGAGCCCTTTTCTTATTTATTCTGAATGTAGATATTCCTCTTGCTGGGAGAACCTTAACTATCCCTTTTTTGACTAATCCACGAATGTCTTTTTTTGTTATAGCTTCTTTTACTTCGGTGGATTTTTCAGGGTCTATCCAGATTCTTTTTTTTCCGACATCATATAATGATGCTGCTATCCTGACTTGTGTTTTTAGTTTCATAATCCTTTCTCAAGCAGTTTCTTTTTCTCTATTTTTTCTTTTTCCTCTTTTTCTTCTAAAGTTAATTCTTTTTTATCAACAGCCTTAACTTCAGTCTTTTTCTGAACATCCTGTTTTTTCTGATATTCTACTTTCTTTTTAGTTTTGTTTTGCTTTAATTTGTCCTCTGCGTCTTTGATAAATTTATCAATATCTTTGATATTTAATATCTTAACATTTAAAGATTTTATTTTATTTATAATATAAAGTTTTTTTCTTAAACCAAGATTTTTTGATAAAATAATGTTTTTTGCATCTAAATTTTGAAGATCTTTTTCTGATTTAATTAACTTATAAGAAAATTCAGATTTATAAAAACCTTTAATTTCTTTTGGACTTCCATATCCTATGGATGGTGATTTAGGATGACCTTTCTTCTTTAATCTGGTTTTATTATGCAATCCTTTTTGCTTCCTATAATTTCCGTGGAGTTTTACTAGATATCCGGAATTATATCGATTAAATTCCGGTTTCTTTTTCTTAACTATATTTGAGACCATAATTATTCTTCTCCTTTAGATGTAATATATATGCCATCCATGAAAACTCTTCTATCTTTGTTTGTTATTCTACATGCTTGCTCTATATTAGCAGCGGTCTGGCCAACAGCTTCTTTATTAATTCCTGTTACAGTTACTATATCTGCATTAATTTTAACATCAACATTTTTTACAATATTAGCTTGTCTCGGAATTTTTTCAGCAAAAAAGTTTTTTATTATAACTTTATCGTTGGAAACAGAAACGCTCATTGGAAAATGACCGGAACAAATCTTTAATTTATAAATGTAATTTTTTAACACACCATTAATTAAATTATTTAGATGCGCTCTAAGTGTTTTAATTGTTCTTTTTTCATTCCTTTTTTTCTGTTTTGATTTAAGTATTAATCTATTATCTGACTTCTCTATTAAAACTTTAGGATCTTTAAACCTAATTTCATTATTCCCTAGAGGTCCTGAAACTTTTATTAAATCACCAACTAATTCGATGTTTACTTTATCTGGAATTACTATTTCCTCCAAAATATTTGACTTGTTTTCAATAGACATAAGCAATTAACTTTCCCCCAAGATTATTATCACGAGCGTCTTTATGTGTCATTAATCCTTTAGATGTTGAAACAATAATAAATCCAAAGTCACGAGCAGGCAAGAATCTTTTTTCGAATCTGTTTAATTCTTCAGCTTTGTATGGAAATCTTGGTTTTATAACCCCGCATTTGTTTATGTTTCCCAGCAAATTTATTTTAATTAAATTTCCTTTGCCATCTTTAATAACATTAAACTCTCCAATATAATTTTTATCTTTAATCAAATTTAATACATTAATAATCAATTTAGATGATGGCTTAACTAAACATTCAGATCTCCCAATCTTCTCACAATTATGTAAGTGAGATAATACATTTCCAAGAGGATCGTTAAGTGTCATTTTATGAATATTTTTTAAAACCTATATTTTTAGCATTCAATCTAAAACATTGCCTACATAGATCAATTCCGTAAAGTCTAATATGAGCACCTATCTTTAAACATAGTTTACAGCGTCTGGTGGCTCTTCCAAATTTGCGAGGCTTTGGAGAGTTATGTTTAATAAATTTCTGCATTTTTGCAGGTTTTACTTTTAATTGCTTAAAAGCTTTATCGTAACTTGAGTAGGTCATTGTTCTTCTTCTCCTTCAATTATTGTAACATTAAATTTACCCTTTATAAAGTCCTTAGCATCTTCTTTTGAAATTAAATGTTTTCTTCCTACCTTTGATTGTAATAATTTCCTTTTCTTAATTCTAAACCCGGGCCTTTCTAATGTTACTGCAACTTCTAAACCAATTACTCCAATGGTTGAATCATATTCCACCCCAGGAACATCTAAATATTCTTTTATCCCAAAAGATAAGTTACCATTATTGTCAAATTTTTTGGCATTAATTTTATTATCATTGGCTTTAAACAATCTGTTTAAAACATCCTCTGCTTTCTTTCCACGTAAAGTTACTTTAGTACCGATAGCTAATTTTGGACGAACCCCCCATGATGGAATTCTTTTCATTGTTATTGTTTGAACAGGTTTTGCATTTGTAATTTTTTCTAGTAATTTTACTGCTTTGTTTAACTTATCTCCAGCTTCCCCAACTCCAATATTAAGGGTTATTTTCTCAATCCTAACCTGGGTCATTGGATTCATTTAAGCAAGTCTCCTGTAACAACAAATGCATAATCTTTTAGAGTTTCAAATTTCTCTTTATCTTTAGTAAATAATACTTTATTTGGTTGCATTCCTTTTTTAACTATTATTTCTTCAATCTTCCCAATGTATCCAATATACTTCCCATCCATTATATAAACTGTTGAGCCTTTTTCTAATTTTAAGTGATGGTTTATTTTATTTTTTTCTAGATCTAAGATTATTGTATCTCCAACATTATAATCATCCTTATCAACAATTATATTTCTACCATCAAAAAGATTAAGCTGTATTTTTCCTTTCTTTAGAATAGTTTTATTAATTATCTTGCAAAGTTTTAAGTTAATCTCTTTTTCATTTAATTTATGAAGTTCATATTTATTGTTTTCATTTATGATTAATCTAAAATTTTCATTTGTTTTTACAATTCTTATGTTATCCATTACCCCTACAGGGAACTTATAGTCTTTTCTGGTTTTATTATCTATTAAAACCCCATCAGAATTTAAAATTGTTTTTACTTCTCTTAATGATCTAGCATATTTTAATAAATTCTTTAGCAAAATACTTAACGGAACAGATCTAGATAGTGAATGAGGTCCTGGATTAGGACGAGCAACCCATATATATTTTTTTCTCTCTATAGGCCAATTTGCAGGTGCATTCAATGAAAATAAGTGTCTTTTTGCCATTTTATTTTTTGTTTTTCCTTTCTAAAATTTTTAATCTTTCTTTATCCTTTAAATTAAGTTCTGTAATCACAACATTAGATGGATGAATTGGGTAAAACACTTTATTTCCATCTTTCTTTGTAATCTGAGCATTATTAACATAAATTCTTGTTTTTCTTAAATTAACTTTTTCAATTTTTCCTATAATTCCTTTAAATTGTCCTGATTTTATTATTACTTGATCTTCTTTTTTTACCGGAATAGTCCTGGTTTTATATTGTTTCCTTAAGTCTTTTGATAAATGAGCTCCTAAAAATTTATGTTTTATATGAAGAGGGGCAGTAGCTATATACTTTCTCTGCTTTCTAGGTTGTTTACTAGATTTCCAGTGTTTTGAAAATAATTTTTTCATTTTATACTACCATCGCAGCTAATTTTGATATTCCAGGCCATCTTTGAGCAGCTTCTTTCGCTATCGGACCTTTTAAAATAGTTCCACGAGGATTTCCCTTGTCATCTTTTAAAATAACAGCTGCATTATCCTCAAATTTTATTCTCTCTCCAGTTTCTCTTCTGTATTCTTTTTTCTGTCTTACAACAACAGCTAAAACAGTTTCTTTCTTCATACCAGGACGACCTTTGATTATAGATGCGAAGATTAAATCACTTACACCAGCTGCAGGATATTGACCTTTTCTTGTTTTATGGCCTTTTACGCCATATAATCTTATTAATTTTGCACCTGAATTATCGCATACTTGTAATCTTGCACCAAAAGGAATTGCTTTAGTAATTCTTGATGTTAAAGCTTTCATTTTTTAATAACCTCAACTATAACAAAATTTTTAGTTTTTGATATTTTTCTAGTTTCAACAATTTTAACGTAATCTCCTATTTTAGCATTTATGCAAGGAGGATTATGAACTTTAATTCTTGTAATTCTTTTTTCATATCTTTCATATTTGGGAATATTATGAAAATGTATAAATTCTATTGTGGCAGATTTATTAACATCTACTTTAGTTATGTTTCCTTCAAAAGTTCTTCCATGTAACTTTAAATTTCCATGAAATGGACATTTTTTATCATTACATTCTTGACTAGGAATGTTTACTTCAATTCCAATATTTTTAGCTTTCATTTTTTATTTTAATTTGAGATTTTTTTATTATTTTTATTTTGTCTTTAACTTGTAATTTTAATGTGTTTTTTGTTTCGTCTATAACCTTTCCTTTTAATCCGATTAAGGTTTTATTTTTGGATTCCATTATTTGGATTAATGAGCCTATCTGTTCTCCTATGATCTCTTTTTTCATTGGCTTGTTTTAATGCTATCTGGGTCAAAGCCTAAATTTACAAGTTCTTGCTTAACCTGGGAAACGTGACCACCTTGCAGTTCAATTACACCATCTTTGACAGTGCCGCCGCAAGCAAGTTTTTCCTTCAGTTTTTTTGCAAGCTCTTTAAGATTGACTGCTTTATTGTCTATGCCTTGAACCAATGTTGTAAGTTTTCCAAACCTTCTTTTTACAGTTCGGACAACTACAACTTGAGCTTCTTTAGCAATAGACTCACAGACACAAAGCTCTATTTTAAGCCCACATTTCGGACATATGTTGTTCATTTCTTTTCGTTTTTTACCTCACTTGGTTTTTTATTTAAAATTGTATTAATTCTTGCGATTGTTCTACGGAATTTTTTTATGTTCCCAGGGTTTTCTGGAACAGTTCCTGTAGATCTTTGAGAGTTCAATTTCATTAAATCTCTTCTTAACTCTGTTAACTGTTTTGTTAAATCTTCAGTGTTCTTCTGTTTCAACTCTAACTTCTTCATTTTTCTTTTTCCTTGGTTTTCTTGGTTTTACTTCTTTTATTTTTTCTTCTTTTTCTTCAACTTTTAATTCTTTAACTTCTTGAACTTGAATTGTTGGTGAAGATTTTATTATGATGGTATCTGGAAGTACAACATCTGGAGTAAGTATGCTAACTTTTATTCCAACAGTTCCGGATTTTAAATTAGCAACAGTAATTGCTCTTTTAACAAAACTCTCTGAAATATCTCCAGACTTCTTCATGTGACCTGCTAAAAATCTCCATGATTTTGCCCTGCTGCTTGGCAAGCCTCTTCCCGATAAAACAACTTCAGCGCCTAAAGCACCTGCATCCATTATGCTTTGCAAAGCCCGATAACCTATAGGTTTAAACCTTTTAGGTCCAAACTTTTCAAATGAAGATGAAATTCTTTCTGCGACTGATTTAGGATCTAAATCTGCATTATCTATTTCTGCAACTTCAATTTGAGGATTTTCTAGTCCGTATTTAGTTTTTAATACATGTGTTAATTCAGATAAGTTAGCACCTTTTCTACCAACAACTAACCCTGGCCTTGATGTATGAATTATTATTTTCTCCCCTAACGGTGTTTTTCTTAAATCAATCTTGCTATAGCTTCCTTTAGGAAGATATGATTTAATTAAATCCTGCATCAAAAATTCTTTCATGTACTTACTTACTATTTTCTTTTCAATCATTTCTTAACTTCCCCTTTCTTTGCAAGTTCTTTAACTATTAAGTTAATGTGTGTGTTTTTCATTTTTGTTCTAAGTTTTCTTCCATAATGAAATTGATTTCCTGCTTTATGTGCTGAAATGTGTGAGATAATTAAGTTAGATCCTAATCCTTTATTTCTTGCATTTGCTTCTCCACTTTCAATTACCATCAATATCTCCTTACAGGTTTTTATAGGATATCTTCCCGCAGCCATATTTCCTCTTCTATGAGGCGTGTCTCCTAAAAACTTTTTATATGGAACAGCTTTTTTCATATCTATTACCTCTAGAAGCAAACGTTTAGCTTTTTCAGTAGTTTTTCCTCTAATGAAATTACATACCTCACAAGATTTCTTCGTTGAAATTCTCAAATTTTTTGCGTTGACTATTGCTTCCATTTTTATTTAACTGAGATTGCTGAACTTGATTTTGTAGCTCCAATTCCTGGTGCAGAGTGTTCTACCTTTGATCTTGTCATTGTTAATTCACCAAGATACATTCCTACAGATTCTTGTTGTATCATTATTGGAACAAATTTGTTGCCAACATGAACATGAATTGTTAAACTTACCATTTTAGGCAAAACGACCATATCTCTACAATGAGTTTTAATTGGTTTTTTATATTGACCTGAAAGGAACTTATCTACTTTTAATAATAATTTTTTTTGTTGATCATTAAATCCGCGTTTAAAAGATCTTCTCTGACGTGCTGGAAGTAATTTGATAAAATCCTTTAAATCAAGTTTCTGAAGTTCTTCAAGTGTTTTTCCTCTGAAGTTAAATATCCTAGCCATTTTATCTTCTCCTTCCTGTTCTTCTTGCTCTTATTAATCCAATATTTCTTCCAGGTGGAGCATTCTTCTTTGGAGTCTTTGGCTTTCCAACATGTCTTCCTCTTCCTGAACCAAATGGATGATCTACTGCATTCATTGCTACTCCAGATGTCTTTGGATATAATTTATTTTTAGCTCTCATCATATGATGTCTTTTTCCAGCCTTCAAAATTGGTTTTTCTGTTCTTCCTCCAGCTGCAATAACTCCTAAAGTTGCTCTGCAATCTGGACTAAATCTGTGTTCTTTCTTTGATGGTAATTTGACAACAACATAATCTTTAGTTTTTAATATAACATGTGCTGTTGTTCCTGCTGATCTGCAGAATTTTCCACCATCTCCTGGTGTGCCTTCTAAATTATAAACTTGGGTTCCTTCTGGAACATCTTTTAATTTTAATATGTTTAACTTAGCATTTTCATTAAAAGCATTATAAGAAACTACATCACCTTGTCTTAAATTTAATGATGCTGGAATTGGAGCAAAGATATTTTCTTTTAATTTTATAACAGCTGTTGGAGCACTTCTTGCAGGATCTTTAATAATTTCAACTACAACTCCAAGTAATGTTTCATCTGTTTTAGGATAACTAACAGGAAAATGATAACGATGACCAGGAGACTTGTAAGTAAGTGAACCTTTTCCTCTACGTTGTGTTATAAGTCGTTTTCCCATTTTACATTAATCCTAATTTTGTTGCAACATCTAAAGCAGGAGTTTCTTTGCTTAATTTAACATAAGCTTTCTTTTTTCCTTCTGGTGTAATTAAGGTAGTTACCTTAACAACCTTTACTTGAAACATTTCTTCCAAAGCTTTTTTAATATCTTGCTTTTTAGATTTTAAATCCACAATAAAAGTTAATTTATTATCTGATTCCATCAAGCGTACAGCTTTTTCAGTGGATATTGGATATTTTATGATTTCCATTTTAATTAAATAAATTCTCCTTCTGTAATCTTTCAATAGCTTTTTCTGTAAATATTGTAAGTCTTCCAGGCATTGTTCCAGGGGCGAGCAACTCTGCATTTAAACTATTTACCTTTACTACGTCTACACCTAAAATATTTTTAGCTGCGTTCATTACATTACATTTATCTGAAACAACAAATAAAGGACCTACACCTGTTCTATATTTTCTTCCCCTAGATTTTCCTTTCCCAGCTCTAATTTTTCTAGTTATTCTTAATAATTCATCTTTTAATCCTAAATTATTTAATACACTTAAGACATCTTTTGTTTTATTCAAACTTTCAAAATTATTATCAATTATAAATGGATAAATATTTGGGATTCTGTGATTTCTTTTAATTACTATGCTATTATTCATAACCGCTGACAATGCAGATCTTATTGCTTTTCTATTTTCTTTTTTATTTATTTTTTTACTTAAATCTTTTATTGCTTTTGGAGGGTGCGCTCTTCTTCCCCCTGTAGTTCCAGGGGCATTTGCTCCAACAAATCCAAATTGAGATCCTCTTTTCCACATTACTTTTCTAGGAACACGGGACATTCCATGACCATAACTTGTTTTGTAATCTCTTCTTCTTCTTGATAATTTTGCAGCTGCTTTTTTACCTGCTTCAGGGTCTGTTCCAATAGCTTGACGCTTGTTTGATTGAATTGTTAAAACAGCTCTCCAGATTAAATTAGGATGAAACTCTTCATTAAACTGAGTAGGAAGATTTACTTCTTTTACTTTTTTCCCTTCTAAATTAACTAAGTTTATTTTCATTTTTTTATAAATTTAATTTCTGTTTGCAATGGCCCTTTTACTCTCATAGGTTCTGTTAATATAATTAATCTTTTTCTTGCTCCAGGCACACTTCCTTTAATCAATATAAATTCATTTTCAACTAAACCATAATTATTAAATCCTGATTTTGGATTAATTTCCTTAAAATTATTACTAATCTCAAGAATTTGTTTATTAAATTCTGTTCTAGTGTTTAGCCCCATTTGCCCAGGCATTGGCATACCCCAATGGATTTTTCCAGGTCTTTGAGAACCAAAAATGTTTCCTCTTCTTTTTTTCTCTGATTTATGACTTCTTAAATCAACATGATGTCTTTTAACACTTCCTTGAAATCCTTTTCCTTTTGTAACAGCGTGAACATCAACATACTGATTATTTTTAAATATTTCACTAGCTCTAATTTCTTTATTTAATAATGAATTAATATAGTTTAATTTTTCTTCTTTTGATCCAGATAATCCTAATTCTAAAATTTCTGGTTTCTTTTTACTTATTGCCAAATTTGGCTGTGTATAAACCAAAACTTTAACATTATCAAAATCTTTAGGTTGTTTAGATTTAATGCTTTTAGGAAGAGAAACTTTTCTTGATAATACCTTGTCTAAATTACTTTGTAAAATTTCTGTAATGACTTTTTCACCATAATCTGTGTTTTTATAAAATCTTATTGAAAATAATTTTAATGGAGGACATTCTAAAATTGTAACAGGATAATTTTTTATAGAAGTTCCTTTTAAACTTGGATTTGTTTCTTGAACTTGGACATGTGTCATTCCAACTTTATATCCCATAAAGCCAAGTAATTTACAAGTATCTAGTTGTTTCCAAGATCTTACTCTTGGGTACATACGTTTGGCTCTTGTTCTAGGCCAAAACTGCAAACTTCCTGCTCTTGGTTTACTTGCTCTTCCCATTTTTTCTCTAGATTGCTTTTATAAATCTCTCTAGAATCAGCGACTATTAAGCTTACTCAGTAGGGTAATATTTTTTCATTTCTAAGTATTTATAAATGTTTTGGTGATATAAATTATTATGAAAGTTGAAATTCAAAATGTTGGCAAGTATAAAGCACTTTTAGTTAATGATGAACTTTGGATGATGAATGATGAAAATGAGTTCTTGTATATAGAAGAAGCTGTTTCTAAATGTAAGGGGGGGGATATTTTAATTGCTGGTTACGGTCTTGGTTTATTATATAATAGATTAAGAAATTGGTCAGGTAAGATAGATTTGATTGAAATAAGCAAAGAAGTTGTTGATAAGGTTGGAATTGATTTAAGAACGAATGATAGATTACTTATAGGAGATTTTTTGAGATATAAGTTTGATAAAAAATATGATGCTGTTTTAGTTGATATATGGTTAGATTGGAGTAAAGAAACTTATGATAATATTTTTATACCTTCTATGAAAAAAGCTAAGGAGATTTTAAATTTAGATGGAATAATATGGGGTTGGGGCGATCATGAAATGCAACGTTTACACGGTAATAATATAGAATAAAAAGGTTTATATAATTCTAAAGATGATTTATTTTATGCCTCGCGCGATATTACCTCTAGCTGCAATGGAAAAATTATTAAAAAAAGTAGGTGCTGAAAGAGTTTCAGATCCTGCTAAGGCTGCAATGAGAGAGGAACTTGAAAAAATTGCTGATTCTATTGGAGAAAAATCTGTTAGATTTGCCAGGCATTCTGGAAGAAAAACAATTAAAGCAGAGGACATTCGGTTAGCGGTGAAATAAAATGGGTGTAATAACAGATATGAAAGATAGGAGAGATATAAATAGACGGGCAGATCTAAGAAGAAGCTTAGATAGTATAAACGATAATTTAAAAAATTTTCAAAAAACTTTAAATCAATTAGCAGAAAAAGATTTTAGTGCTTACAAAAGATGTTTGAATGATTTAGAGAACATACAACCATTACTCGCTAAATTGTATGAAGATCTTGAGGATATACATAAAAAACGTTAAATTTTAATTTTTGGTTTCCTATTTATAATAAATATGACAAGATAATTTAAATAAAAGTATAATTCTCTAATTGAATTTTATCTAATAATTGTCTTAAATTTTTTATACCTTCTCTTTGAGTTTGTTGTTTCATCATAAAAATTTCTTCTCTATTTGGATTATTTAGTATAATCTCAATTTTTCCATCCTTAAGCTCCCTTATAATTAATCTTTCTTGATAATTTCGAACGGTTAAATCTTGTTTATAAAATTTATTTTTACCCTTAGATAAATATGAAGAATAAAGTTTATCATAATTACCAACTAAAATATATTTACTTTTATCTTTATCATCTTTTATAACCTCAAAAACAAAATCTTTATTTACCAGAATTTCTAAATCTTTACTCGGTTGAGAAACAATAGGAATTAAATTTTTTACAGAAACTTGAAAAGTATTTTGGGTTTTAGGTGCATATGGTGAGTGAAATCCCGGGTCTCTCTCAAGATGACAAAGAGGTTCACCAAATCTGGCTCGAAATCTATAAACTTTATGAATTTGTTCTCTTGTTAACATCTTTAAAAGAAAAACAATAAAATATAAAAAACTATCTTAAATCTTAGTACCGCATTGTGTACAGAATTTTTCTCCGCCTTTTAAAAAAGCATTACATCCAGAACAATTCCTTTTAATTTCTAATTCAACTTTCGTCCCACACTCTTGACAGAATTTTTCAGTACTTTTAACAGGTTTTTTACACGTTCTACAAGGCCTTATTATAGGCTCTTCTTTAACTTGATAACCTTTCTTACCAGAAAATAATTCTCCTAAAGTACTTTTTACTTGAGAATTATTCAATTGATCACGTAAATCTAAATTGCTTCCCATTTCACTTCATCTTATGAGTTATATCTATATTTTTTTCGCATTTTTGACATTGAAATCTTAAACTTTCAGCAGTTTTTTTCTTTAACCCGGCTTCATCTAATATTTGGACTTTTTTTCTTTTGAACGGAATTTGAATTTCTCCTTGATGCGAACAATATTGACAAGTATATTGAATATTCGCTGTTAAACTATCCTCGTAGCTTTGCTCTTCTACAGTATAACCACATTCTGGACATTTATATTCTTTTGCCCTTATTTTTGTTTTTCCTGTTTTAGGATCTTTCGGCTTACCCATTAAAGATTTACCACATTCTGGACATTTTTCTTTAAATACCCATGCTCTAGCTTTACCTTTATCTAAAATCCTATTTGTAAAGTAAACACATTCGTCCATTGACTTTGGTTCTAATAATGTCATTTTACTAGAATTTTTGTTAAAGTATTTAAAGTTTTTTATAGGTCTAATTTATTAATTATAAGAGACCATTCTTCAAAATTCATTTGATAGATATGTTTTTCTTTAAAGCTTAAATCAAGATCAACAACATTTTTCAATTTTTTATCAGATTGAACATAAATATTAAATAATATTTTCTCTTTTTCATTTAACTTTTTATGTATAATTTCTAGAACTTTACTATCTGTTTTAGGAAGAGGATAAAAAGAACTTTTACTAACTTTTATTAATTCATTAATCTCAAAAAAATGAGGCATAACTAGATTTAATAACCCTTTATTCATAAAATTTATTGGAAACATTAAAACAGCTTTTTTAAATTTCATTTTCATTAATTTATTCATTAAAGGTTCGCAGATAGAATAAGGAACATTTGAAATTATCTTATCAAAATCTTCATTATACTGTAAAATATTTCTGTTAATAACTTTAAAGTTTGGAAACTTTTCCCTTAGTTCTTCAGCTAGTTTTTTATCTATTTCAACTAAATTTACTTTTCCTTTAAGATATTGTGTTAAGATTCCTTTACCCGGGCCAATTTCTAAAATTTTTTCACTATCTTTTATATCTAAAAAAGAAACTATCTTTTTAGCTATATCAAAGTCTTTTAGGAAATGTTGGTCATATTTCATAACATTTTTAAGTAAGTTAGCATTTATAATTTTAATGAAAAATAATTCCTTTGAAGAAATTTGGAATAAATTAAAAAGTTCTAAAAGAGTAATTATGTCTTTACATGAGGGCCCTGATGGAGATAGTTTAGGAAGTTGTACTGCAATGAAGTATATCCTAGAGAAGCATTTAGGAATAAGTGTTATATTAATAAGTCAGGATAATATGGATGAAACTCTAGCAAATTTATCTTTTAGTAAAGAAGTTAAATTTGGGAAAAAATTTGAGGATTTGAAGATTAGTAATAAAGACACTTTATTATTCTTAGATTCTGGTAGAATCTCATATAATAAAGATACAAAAAAAGAAAAAATTGTGCAAGATAAATTCATAATAAATATAGATCACCACATAACAAATGATTTTTATGGAAATCTTAATTATGTTGATGTAAATCAACCTTCGGTATGTTCTATCTTAGTAGATTTTTTTAAAACAGTTAAGATAAATTTTGATAGTGAATTATCTAAAAGACTTTTACTAGGGATGTGTACCGATAGCGATTTTTTTAAACACGGTAATATTAATAAATTATTTCAAGATGCTTTATTCCTAATGGAAAAAGGTGCCAATTATTTAGATGATATCATTAACCCTATTTTGAATAGCCAGCCCCTTAAAATGAAGAAGTATTATGCTTTACTAATAAACAATTTGAAAATAAGTAAACAAAAAAACTTTGCTTATAGTTCAATATCATACAACAAGATAAAAAAGCTAAAATTAAATTTAGCAGAGGTTAGGTTAGGGCCAGTACAGTTGCAAGACATAAAAGAATTTGATTTTATATTTATATTAGTTGAACTAGAAGATAATATTAAGGGTTCATTTAGGTCTAGGAAAAATATAGATGTTTCCATATTTGCTAAAGCTTTAGAAGGCGGGGGGCATAAGCCAGCGGCAGCTTTTATTTTACCTAAAATGTCTTTAAAAAAGGCAGAGAAGAAAGTGATTGAAGTAATTAATAAAGTTGGAATTCATAAATACTAAAATATTTAAGCAACCTAATTCTTATAATTTTAATGAAAAAGAGATTTAATTTTTTTGAAAAAGAAATATTTAAAGAAGAGCCTAAAATTAGGACATTTATAATTAAAAATTTAAAAAAATATTTAAAAGAAAAGACAAAATTTAAGCTAAAATTTAATCCTAGAATAAAAAAATTAAAGAATTATCATGGATTTAAAGTTTATTCAGTCAATGGAGAACTAATAAGGGATAAGATAGATATAGATTTTATTATGGGCGGAAATGGTTCTAGGTATGTTTACATTCCATTAAATGAAATCTGGGTTGAAAAACCTTATTCAAAGGGTAAGGAATTAAATTATGTTTTATTGCATGAATATATAGAACTTAATCTTATGAAACATGGAATGAATTACTCAGAAGCCCACGATCTTGCTTCTGCCAAAGAGTTAATGATGAGAAGAAAAAGTTAAGTTATTAAATCATTAAATTTCTTTAATATAATGCCTTTAATAAAAGATTTTATTGATGTAATACTTCATTTGGATAAATACCTCGGCCAAGTTATTTCTTCATATGGAGGGTTTACTTATGGAATATTATTTTTTATAATTTTTTTAGAAACTGGATTTGTATTCACACCATTTTTACCTGGAGATTCATTGTTATTTGTAGCTGGGACTTTTGCAGCTAAAAAATTTCTTAATGTTTTTTTATTATTTATTTTACTTTCAATAGCATCAATTTTAGGCGATACAGTTAATTATTGGGTTGGAAATTATTTAGGGAAAAAAATACATATTAAACAAGAGTATCTAGATAAAACGCATAAATTTTATGAAAAACATGGAAATAAAACAATTATTCTTGCCAGATTTATTCCAATAATAAGAACCTTTGCTCCATTTATAGCAGGTATAGGAAAAATGAGTTATTTAAGATTTCTAAGCTATAATATAATTGGGGGAATATTGTGGGTTGGATTATTTATTTTTGGTGGTTATTTCTTTGGAAATATTCCTTTTGTAAGTGAGAATTTATTTTATTTTATTTTAGGAATAGTAATAACTTCATTTATACCAGCAATAATAGAATTCTTAAAACATAGAAAAGAGTAATGCTCCTGCCGGGATTTGAACCCGGGTCTCAGCCTTTTTCCACTTTCGTTCGAGAAGGCCGAATCCTTGGCCACTAGACTACAGAAGCATAAGAAATAAATAATTAATTGATTTTATAAAATTATTGAATAGCCCTGGAAAGATTCGAACTTTCATCCACAGATCCAGAGTCTGCGATCCTTAGCCATTAGACGACAGGGCTGTCTGCAGTAACCGGGAATCGAACCCGGATCTCCGGCTCTTTCCAAGTTTTGGGAAGCCGACATACAGACCATTGTACTATTACTGCGCATACAAATATTTAAATAAACGTGTTTTTTAAACGTTATTATGGCAAAAGAAAAGAGACTTATTACTGCAGCCCTCCCTTATGTGAATAATATCCCACATCTAGGTAATATTGCTGGGAGTCATTTACCTGCAGATATATTTGTACGATATTGTAGATTAATAGGGCACGATGCCATATTTATCGGTGGTTCGGATGAGCATGGAACACCAATAGAAGTAGCCGCAATAAAAAATAATACCACTCCTAAAAAATTGGCGGATTTTTATTACAAAAAACATAAAGAAATTTATAATTGGTTTAAAATAAGTTATGATAATTTTTCAAGAACAAGCAATGAAATACATCACAAAACGGTACGGGAATTTTTTGATAAAGTCAATAAAAATGGTTATATTAAAGAAGATTACTTAGAGGTAGCTTATTGTAAAAATGATAAAATCAGTTTAGCTGATAGATATATTGAAGGAACTTGCCCTTATTGTGGTTTCGAGCACGCTCGTGGAGATCAGTGCGATAGATGTGCTAAAATTCTTGATCCAATTCAATTAAAAAACCCAAGATGCGTGATTTGTAATAAAAATGATATAATCTTCAAAAGAGTAAAACATATTTTTTTGGATTTAACAAAACTATCTAAAAAATTAGAAATTTGGGTAAAAAATAATAAAGTTTTGAGACCACAAGTAAAAAGTATAGCATTAGCTTGGATTAAAGACGGACTAAAACCAAGATGCATTTCGAGAAATTTAAGATGGGGTATTAAAATTCCATTTAAAGGCTTTGAAGATTTAGTGTTCTATGTTTGGGCAGAAGCTGCTATTGGTTACATAAGTGCTACAAAAGAATTTGATATTAAAAAATGGGTAGATTACTGGAAGAAGAAAAATTCTAAAATTTATCATTTTGTTGGAAAAGATAACATACCTTTTCACACAATATTATTTCCAGCTGAATTAATTGCAAATGGAGATTATAACTTACCTTATAATGTTGTGGGGCTGCAATATCTAAATTATGAAGGGAGCAAATTTTCAAAAAGTAGGGGTTATGGTATTTTTTGTGAAAATTTACTTGGTGTTGACTTAGATGTTGATTATTGGAGATTTTATTTATCTTTATTAATACCAGAAACTGGTGATACAGAATTTACTTGGAAAGATTTTCAAGAAAGAATTAACAAAGAGTTAGTTGGAAATTTTGGAAATTTTATTAATAGAAATTTGAGCTTTGTTTATAATAAATTTGACGGCAAAATTCCTAAAGTAAACATTAAAGATAAAAATTTTGTTAATGAAATAAAAAAACAGATTAACGATATAATTCAATTATATGAGAAAGTTGAATTACGACAGACATTAAATAAAATATTAAAATTAAGCGATTTAGGTAACCAATATTTTCAGAAAAAAGAGCCTTGGAAGACCAATGATAAAGAAACTTTGTTTATTTGTGTTAATTTATGTAAAGATTTAGCTTTGTTGGTACAGCCTTTTATTCCAGATTCATCATTAAAAATATTAAAAATGCTAAACTCTGATGAAAAAGATTTTAGTAAACTAGGCAAATTTAATTTAAATGGAAAGATAAATAAACCTTATCTTCTATTTAGTAAATTGGAAGATAAAAAAATCGAGGAATTAAAGAACGCGACTTCAAAAGTCAAAAAATATTTCGAGGAGTAAAATGTTTATATTAGATGAAAACAAATTAAGAATGTTGCATAATTTAATGAGAGAAAAAGGTATAGCTAACGTAGATATTAGTATGTTTTCAGAAGAACAAAGAAAAAAAGTTTATGAAAGTTATGGTGAAAAGTTTATTATGTTTAATGGGCTAGGTTATATGTTTAATTGTGTTTTAAGTTATGCTCTTGCTAAAAATATTGAAATGGTTAATAAAAAATTAAAAGAAGAATTAGATTACGCGTTTAAAGCTCATGATTATGATTATGCTTTACTTTGTTCTAAACTATTACAAGATCAAAGCATGGTTAATTTCATAAAAAATTATACTCAAACAGATAGGTATGAAAAATTATTTAATGAGATAAATAAATTTGTTTTGGAGGCTAGATGAATAAAACTTCTTTAAAAAAAGAATGGGGAAATGCAGCATTACGATATAGCACCCCTCATATTAGAAAAGAATATATTCGTCGACCCGCTATCTTAAAAATTCTTGGGAAAATCAAAAATAAGAAAATAATTGATCTTGGTTGTGGTGATGGTTATTATTCAAGAATCCTTGCAAAAAAAGGGGCTAAAGTTATTGGAGTTGATTTTTCTTATCAATCCATAAAATTAGCAAAATTTCAAGAGGAGAAAGAAAATTTAGGCATAGATTATTATAAATCAGACATAAGCAAATTAAATTTCTTAAAAAATTCTTCATTCGATATTGCCCTAGCTGAAATGGTTCTTGTTACAATTCCAACACAAAATAAATACATTAAAGTCGTTAAAGAAACATATAAAATTTTAAAAAAGGGGGAATCGTAATAGTTTCAAAAGGTCATCCTGCAAGTTTCTTTAAAAAAAAGGACTCTAAATATTATAAAGTTACTTATGAAAAAGAGCCTTCATATTTTGAATCTCTTACCCCACAGAAAGTAGAAATTACTATAAATGAAAAAGCTGTTCGATGGACAAACTATCATCGCACCCTTGAAGATTTTTTAAAGCCTTGGTTAAGCAATGGTTTTGTTATAATAGAGGTTATTGAGCCGATACCTTCAAAAGAATCGATAAAAAAATTTCCTGAATATCTCCAAGGCACGAATATCAAACCAGATTATATAATGTTTAAATTACGAAAAATTTAAAAATAAAGATATTTCAGATAATAAAAATGATTCCATTCAATGATTTTAAAAAATTAGATATAAGAGTAGGAAGAATTTTAGATGTCAATAATCATCCTAAGGCAGATAAATTACTTGTTTTAAAAATTGATATTGGAGATGAAGTTAGAACTATTGTTGCTGGGATAAAAAATTATTATGAAAGAGAAGATTTAATGGATAAAAAAGTTATTGTTATTACAAATCTAGAACAAAAAGAATTAAGAGGAATTAAAAGTGAAGGGATGATATTGGCAGCGGATAAAGATGATAAAGTTGTTTTATTAGTTCCAGATGAAGATATTAAAGAAGGCGCTGTAATTAAATGATTATTTTTTTAATTTTTCTATCAAACCTTTAGGAATAGAAACTAAAGTTTCATCTTTTCCAACCTTTTCTTCTAAACCAAATTTCTCTGGATCTAATTTTTTACCAATAATAAGATAGTTATCATCATTCTTATCGATCCCATAAATGGTTGGACAAGCTCCAATTCCACATTCTTCTTTAGCCAATTCATAAACTGCTGGACACATGCCAACACCACATTGATATTGTTTTGGTGTTACTTCTTTTAATATATAGTTAGCTCTATTCATTTTACATCAATATGATATAGCTAAACAACTATCTAAATCTTTCTTCATAATTTTACTAATTTATTAAAAAATAATATATAAAAATTTAATAAATGGGTAAATTTATAAATATTAAAAAAACAAATAGATTATGGAATTTAAGCAAACAGATATAAAATTATTAAACTACTTGTATCATAATAATCGTGAACCATTTAGCAAGATAGCTAAAGCCTGTAATTTAACAAGAGAGCAGGTTGAATATAGAATAAATAAATACGTAACAGAAGGAATAATCAAAAAGTTTGCAACTGTTTTTAACTATTCAGCTTTTAACCATAATTGCTTAGTTATTTTATTTGTCAAATTTGAAAAATCCAAAAGCATTAATTTATTTTTAAAGAAAGAGGATAAAAATTGCATTTCTAAAGGTGAATCATTTGGAAAATATGAGATCTATTTAAATTTGATATTTAAAGATGAAGATGAGTTTCAAGGGTATTTATTCAATTTAAATGAAAAAAATGCAATTAAAGATTATTTGATCATTAAGCCAAGTCATGTGGAACTTTATCCGTTAAAATTAATAGATAATTACAAAACAGAAAGTTATCAATTAGTAAATCAAAATATTAAAGAAAAATTAGATAAGAATGACTTATTAATTTTAAAATCCCTTGAAGAAAGTGGTAGAATGAAATTAATCGAGATATCTAAGAAAGTTAATTTATCTCCTGAATTAACTTTTTATAAATTAAAACAATTATTTAATAAAAAGGTTATTTTAGGACAAAGAATTGATTTTAATATGAAAAATCTCGGATATTTTTATTCTTTAATCTTAATTAATTTAAAAAAATTTACTAAATTAAATCAAGATAAAATTAGAAATTTCTGCCATAACTCTAAATATATAAATTCTTTAATTCTTTCTTTAAATAAACCAAATTGTATTATACAAGTTTTTCATAAGACAGAAGATGAATATAGGGATGCGATAGAGAAAATTAAAAATTTATTAAAAGATGATTTGATTGATTTAGATTTATTATTAATTAATGAAGAAGAAACGATAAACACATTGCCATTTTTATAAAATTCTATATTAAAAAAAGAAAAAAGATTAGAAGCACTTGCCTTTGTTACAACAACCACAAAATGCTGCAAATCCCACTAAAAGAAATGCTACTGTCCACCATTGCAAATTCCAAAAGTCCCACCATCCTAGATCTCTAAATAAAAATAATATTCCTATAATCAAAACAATCCAAGAAAAAGTTTTATGGTGAGGACAGTCACATGTATCGCCTTTCATACCCATATCTCTTTTTGCTAAAGCCATTATTAAAACCTCCTCTTTTTTGTTAAAAATACTAAGATTTAGAAGTATAAAAAGGTTATGAATGGGGCTGCACAGATTTGAATTCCACGTTTTACAAAACTCTGTGGACCTCTACCTGTCTGATAACAATATCAGAGTAGTGCTATACCAGGCTAAGCTACAGCCCCATAAAATTAAAAGTTAATATAGAATTTATAAAGGTTTTGAGTAAATATACATTGGTGCATTAAGTGGTCTTAAATAATCAATTTTTTCTTTCGGAAACCGAATAATTTAAATAGTTCGGATACCTAATAAGATTATGAAAATAATGAAATCTATTGATAAAAAAATTGGGGATAAAATTTATTATAAATATAAAATAAATTTACCTAAACAAATTGTAGAAGATAGTAAACTTCTGAATAAAGAATTAAAAGCAAGATTAGATAAAGAAAAGATAGTAATTGAAAAAGATAAGAATATTTAAAATCTACCTTGATTATTATAAAAGTCAATTGCTTCTTTTGGTGTAAAAATCTGAAAATTAGCACCCTCTAAATCAATCTTATCTTTTGTAGAAACAATATAAGGGGTAAATTTTGCACATTTTTTTGAAGCTAATTTTGTTATGGATTTATCTAATTTTTTATCATCAATAGATTTAAGGTCGATTTCAACTAACTGATTTGGAATTATCCAAAACCCTGTAGATTTAGAAATATCTGATTTAGCTAAAGTTTCAAAAACGTCCCATGATGTATGGGCTATTTTATATCCTTTTTCTCTATAATGTTTTAATAATAAATCAAAAAAATCTTTAGAACTTTGACGAAAAGGTGTTTCATAATCTGTTCTAAAAGCATCATGAAAAACACTTGGATGAACAATAAAAATTTCTTTTGGAGTAATCATTTAATACCACCTTTTATTTTCAATTAAGTATTTAACTCTCCAAACGCTTTATTTACCACCTCTTTTTTTATACCATCTTTTTCAAATATATCATTTATAAAATCAACAATAGGAACATTAAATTGTTTAATATCAATTACTTTTATTGGAGAATTTATTGTCATTTCAATAGCTAAAACTGTTTCTTCATCGAATGTTTTTAATTTTTCTTCTACTTCTTGTTTTAGAGTTAAATTTTCACTACCTAATCTTTGTATAAAATCCTTCTTAGTCATAAACTCAAATTCAGAATTAGAAACAGCTTTTTCCATGATAGAATTATAATATTCTAATTTATATACTTTTTGTTTATATTTCGGATACCGAAAGATTTATATACTTCGGTAACCGAATATATGCATGGAAAAACAAACAATAGTATGCTTAAATTGTAAATGTAATAATATAGTTAAACGAGGTTTCTTTCAATCAAAATCTAATGGAAAACAACAAAGATATTATTGTAAAACGTGCGATAAAAAATTCATTCTTCAAGACGCTTTTTATAGAATGAGAAACACGCCAGAAAAAATAACCCTTTGTATGGACTTATTTTATAGAGGTGTTTCAACTCGTAAAGTTCAAGAACATTTACAAGCTTTTTATCCACATAATTCAGACCATTCAACTATTTTAAGATGGATTTGGAAATATGTTAGACAGATAAGTAGTTTTACGGATAAGTTAAAATTGAATATGGGTGATGAATTACAAGTAGACGAAATAGAATACCATAGAAGAAAAAGTCATAATACAAGTAAAGGAATAGAAGAAAATTGGTTTATTGATAGCATTTGTCCTAAAACTAAATTTATGGTTGCTTCTGAATATGGAAAATCAAGAGGACATAAGGAAACTAAACAAGTAATCTTAAGAGCAAAAAATAGGAGTATAAATCAAATTAAGATAGTTACAACAGATGGCTTAAATGCTTATGAAAAAGTTGTTAAGAAAGTTTTTGGATATAATAAAAAATTAAAAGAGTTTAATGTTATTCATAATAAAAATATTTCAAGTAAAGATGAAGGATTTAATTATCCAATAGAAAGATTACATAATAACATAAGACAACGCACAAAAGTATTTCGTGGATTTCACGGCTCAATAAAAAGTGCTAATGCAATTATGAAAGGTTGGGAAATTTATTATAATTTTATTACAAAACATCAAAGCATAGATTGTTGTCCTTATGAACTTGCTACTGATTTAAAATTAAACTCAAACAATAAATGGTTAGAATTAATTAGATTAAGTAAAAATTTTTATAAATAATTTTAATAAAGCCTACCCTTAAAATGCTTTTTTATAGCTATGTTTAATCTCTTAGATATTTCAGCTTCAATATCTTGTCCTTCATGAAGTAATTGCATAGTTCTTCCTTCATTTATCTTGGTTGTCTCAATATCATCTTCTGCCTTAACTACCTTTACTCTAAATTCTTCTCTTGCCATTTTTAAAATCTCTTTCGCATCTCGTAAGAAATTAGATGTATTATTATCAAATTCTATCATCCAATCTTTAAGGTTAGTTCTTCTTTTGAATAAAGGCATAAAAGTTAGGCATATAATAACTATTTAAATTTAGCGATTTAATTTTTCATTTAAAAGCCCAATTAACGCACCAATGTATGAGTAAAAAGGCTCTGTCCTAAATCTCAATAATTTTTAAAAATAAATTATAGCAATTTAGTCTGCTATAAAGTTCTGCTCTTATCATTTGAGCAGAACGAGAGCTCACGCTAGTTCCATATTTTCTTTTTAATGCAGAATTCCCAGATTCTATTAACTCTCTTCTGTGATAAGTTCTTAATCTAAAATGTTTAGCTGCCTTTCTTCTTGCACTATAGTTGTTATGCTTAGCTTTACCATAATCCCTAATCGGGATATGTGCAATGATATTATTTTCATTGCAATACTTGTGCAATGAATTAGAATCATATGCTTTGTCAGCTACAACAATTTTTGCATTTGTTTTTTGCAACAAATGCTTTGCATCTTTAATATCATGTGCAGACAGAACTCTAATCTTGGCTGCACAAAATTTCTTTTTTTCAGTATCAAATGTGCAGCTTAATTTCACAGGAATCTTCGGCATTGCACCATTTATCCTTCTTAAATAATGGTAGCTGGGGTTTACTCTGCTAAATCCTGTGCTATCTAAAGCAATTAGATAATGCATTCCACCGGAAGTCAGTTCAAGCATCTTCTGCCAAAATGCAGAAGATATTTTCTTCATTGTGTAATGCAAAGCAGATTTGCTTGGGCATCTTATCCCAAGCATATCAAGCAGTTGTTTTACTCTAGCATAAGAGAGTTTACAAAAAACTCTTATTAACAATGCTTGTAAGTGCTCATAGAACTCATAAGTTTTAGGTCCAAATCTGTGTAAGTATCTTGGTACTCTAAGTCTTCTTAGCAAACGCTTAATTTTATTTACTAGTCTTTCCTCTTTTTTCATGGTTAAACACCTCAGTTGTTTAACCCCCAGACAGCCTAGTGCTGTCTGGTTAATAAATATTCTTAAAAAGATTTAGGACAGAGCCGAGTAAAAAGAGTTTATATCAAGTCCTCCACTTAAGATAGCTTTTCTTTGAATTATATTTGTATGGGGTGGACAAAAACCAAATTTTTTCCATATCTGATATTTTGTTAAATGTTTTGGTGATGTAAATCCTATTTTCTTCATCCACAACTCTAAACGTTTATATCCATTAATAGTTATATAATTAGCGATATGCGGAACTTCATAACGATATGCTATAAAATTAAATCTGGCATGGGTATCAAATCCTAAATAATTAAGCATAGAATTGATATCTTTTGCCAAAGGAATGCTAGAAGTTCCATAAGTAATAGTTGGATATTTATGTATTCCTTTTTTTCCTTTACTTTTAAAACTTAGCGAAAATTCTGTGTCCGCCATTCCTTTTAAAAAATTTATCTTAATTTTTTTATCAGATTTAATAATAGATTGCGGAATAGTATGGCCATATTTATTTCCTAGAGGTAAACCAATTGCTTTATTTAAAAAGGTTAAAATAGATTTTGATCTAAAATAGATTCTAATCATAGATCTTTTTACCCTTCTATCCTCTTGAATTTTACAATCAATATTGAAAAGTTTTTTTATTAAAGGTATTAAGTAAGTCATATACCAATCATATTCTTCAGTTAGGTTACCAGAATAACTAACCCAATAGTCGTAGTTTTCTTTATTATGCACCATACTACCATCGCCTAAATGCACCCCTATAAGATGTGCTAATTGCGGTGTCAAAACTTCTGGAATTCTAATTTTTCTAAGTAAATCTTTTTTACTAAATTCTACTTTTGATAAATCTAATTTCATAAAATAATAAATCAAAACTTACTTATATAGTTTTCTGTTCCGCACTGTAATTATATAAAATTTAGGTTAATTAAACAATTAAAAAATACGTCCCCCGCAGGATTTGAACCTGCAACCCCGTGGTTTCAGCAATTTTTAACAGCCACGTGCTCCACCAGGTTAAGCTAGAGGGACATCTTATTAAAATCATAAGAAATTCTTTAAAAAGGTTTCTAAAAAAAGTGTAGCCTGTCGTATCCCGAAATAAGGTTCATTCGACAAATAAGATAAGTCTTGCTCCTCAGCAAGAGCTTATGAAAAAACTCAATAAAAGAAAGATAAGATGGATAGTACAGCAGGTAAAGAAAAGGGATGTTGGATTGTACACAATAGCTAAAGTGCAAAAGATAACACCACAGCATGTTTGCAAGGTTGCTAGAAGATATAACGGTTGTAAAGATCCTATTCTGCATAAGTGTGGTAGAAGACCAAGAGAAATAACGAAAGAAGAACGCAACTTAGTGATTAAAACTTACAAGGAGTTTAGAGCAGGTGCTACAATGATAGAATTAGTGCTAAAAGAAAAGGGAATTAGTCTAGGACATAACAGGATACATAAAATACTTTTAGAAGAGGATTTAGCAAGGCATGAACAAAAGAAACAGCATAGAAGATCTTGGGTAAGATATGAAAGAAAGCATAGCTTGAGTTTAGTTCATGCTGATTGGTTTGAGATCAAACAACGACAAGCTATCCTCTTTATAGATGATGCTTCCAGATTTATTACAGGTTATGGTGAGTTTAACAATGCAACAGCAGAGAATACAATTAAGGTGTTTAACAAGAGTCTAGAATATGGTATTCCTAAGCTAACACATACAGATCACGGAACACAGTTTGTAAGCAATGAGCGTGAGAATAGCAAAGTAAAGGATGGAATGTTTACACAAGCTGTAAGAGATGCTGGGTCAAAGCATATTCTTGCAAGAATAAAACATCCTCAAGCAAACGGAAAAGCAGAAAGAGCAATAGGAACAATAAAAAGATTATGGAATGAATTAGGAAGCTTGCATAAAGCAATTCAATTGTATAATTACAAGAGACCACATAGAAGCTTGATTAATGGACATCTAAGAACACCATATCAAGCTTTCATTGATAAAAAGAGGAAAGAATAAATATGAGAAAGACTAACATGAGTTATCGAATGAACTTTAATTCAGGACACTACAAAAAAAAGTGTAGCCCTACTTATTCTCTTACTTTCATTATTCGAGTAAGCTTAAGGTGTAGGGCTAAAAATTATAAAATTAAAGGTTATATAAACTTAATCAATGAAGTTTTTATTTTTAATTTTTTCAGGAAGATATTTTTCAGAAATAAAAGTTATTCCTCTTGCACTTAAAGCCTGAATTTCTGCTTTAGAGCCATATTGCTTCATTGTTTTAAATTCTTTTTGCCAAGCTTTATTATCTTTAAACCATTCATATTCAGAAAGTTGTTTTAATCTAGCAACATCATGGTCTTTTAATTTAATAAAATGCTTTTTTAATTCATATTTTTCAATATCCTCTGAAGTAATTCCTAAAAATCTTACTCCAGGAATAGCTAGTCTTTCAGAAGCATGTGCTAAATTAATACTGCCATATTTGATAACAGAATAAATATAAAATCCATAAGCATCATAATCTGTAAGAACATAAATTGGAAGCTTAAATTCTTCATATAATCTTTGCAATAATCTTCTTATTCCTCTTGTAGTTTGGCCCTGAGAACTAATTAAAAGACATTCGTGCTTCTCCCAAAATTTATCTTCATTTAATCTTTCCCAGACTGCAGCTTTTTCCATGTAAACAATATATTTAGCATCAACTTTTTTAAATTTAATATCTTCAACATTACTTGGAATACTCCACCCACCGCTTCCTAACTTATCCCATCTTATAATATCTCCAGAATCTTCTATTGTAACTTTTCCAACTACACTCCCATTCTTATTTGCATTAATGTGCAATTGCTCTCTAGAATCACCCGTTAATAATTCTAAATCTTCTATAATATCATCACTTTCACTTTGCTCATCAACAATATTAACATTAGTACCTGGAATAGTACGTTTAGACATATAAAATACATCTCTTAAACTCGCGTGTTTGTCTTCTTCAAGCAAATTCTTACTTATGGCAGCTATTTCAACTGTTTGTAAAAATTTTTTAGCATGTGCAACATTAAAGAAATATCTTGTTGCTGTTTTATCTCCTAATTCTAAAGTTTTAGTTTTTTTATTAAAAATAACATTGCTTAAAGCTCTTATAGGAACTATAACACTAGGATTTTTATTTTTATCTATGTCTTTAACTATATCATTTCCAAAATCCTTTAATTTTTCTGATTTATTCTTTTTTACCATTTTCTCCGTTTCCAGCTTCTAAAGAAGGAAGTTCTTTTTTTAACATTTTTTGTAATTTTTCTTGTAATATTTCTTTTTTATTATCTGTTAAATTTGATAAAGCATTTGCTAATTCAGGAATGTATTTTTCAAATAAACTAATTTTATCTCGCTGTTCAGCTGCTTTGATATGTTTATGAATATAAATGCTTAATTTTCTTCCACATTCCTGCAAGGCTAATTTCATTTCTTTAATAATCTCATCATAATGAGCAATAGCTTCTTTTGCTTCATTTGTAAATGGAACCCAAACACTCGCAATGTGAACTAAAATAAGTGCAGGGCCTACAGGCATGTTATTTCCGCTTTGATTTAATCCATATGATTTCCAATTTGTATCTGTCACAGACTCAGTAATTGCGCAAGCTCCTTGTTGGTATAATAAAGGAACGCGATTAGCAAACCTCATTAATCTTATTTGAGAATCTTTCTCTAATTCTCCTCCAAAAGCTATAGCTGCTTCTATTAAAAAAGGCATTCCCCTATAAACACTTGGACTTCTAGTTGTTGTAACATAAAAATCAGCTTGAATTTCTTTTCTCAATCCTTTTTCTAATAATTCTGCTTTTATAGGGCTTAAACAATCTCCGGGCGGAGCCATTATCTTAGTTTCTTGCAATGATTTAAACAATGATTCTATTTCTTTTTCTTCTAAGCTTTTTGGTTTCCTCTCTGTTTTTAATTTTGCTTTATCACAAATTTCTTTCGCTGTTCCTTGTCCTATTCTTGAAAAATCACTTTGCAAAAATCCAGATAAAGTATTTGCTCTTGTATCTTGCAACATTTTTATTAATTGCCCTAGCTCAATTCCATAAGGATGCGGTTTAATTTCTTTTGGTTCTATTGGTAGCTCATTAGTTACATTTTCATAAGTTGTTTTTTCTTTTTCCGGATTAATATAAATAAAAGTAGCATGAGGGTTAACAATAGAAGTTTCTTTGACATACTCATCTACGCTTTGCTTACCCTTTAGATACCTTCCTTCAATTTCTATTTCAATTTTCGTGCCATGATCTTTATCCCAAGTTATTTCTTCATCCTTTAATATTAAAGGTTCATTTTTTTTAGTATCAATCTGTAATTCAAAATGGTGGGCTGGTTTTTTCGGGCTTATTCTTGAATAAATCTTAGTTGATTTACCTGTTGTTAACTGTGAATAAAGAACAGCTGCACTTATCCCAATACCTTGTTGTCCACGGTTCATTTTCAGAGAGTGGAATTTACTCCCATACAATAATTTTGCAAAAATATTTGGAATTTGCTGTCTAACAATACCTGGACCATTATCTTCTACAATTACGATGAATCTATTTTCATTTATTTCTTTAAGTTCAATTTTTATCTCTGGAAGAACTTTCATTTCAGCTGTTGCATCTAAAGAATTATCCACTGCTTCTTTTACAACCATCATTAATGCTCTAGTTGGATTATCAAATCCAAGTAGATGTCTATTTTTGAGAAAAAATTCTGAAATAGAAATCTCACGCTGATTCTTTGCTAATTCTTCTGCTTTAATTACCTCTTTTGGCATTTTTTAAGAAATCAAATTACTTCTATATAAACCTTTAGGTGTTTTGTTCTTGTATTTTTAATTTCTTCTGCTTTTCTAAATAAGAATAAACCTTTCCGTGCCTAGATCCAGATAATAAATTATTTATAGCATGCCTTGCAATATCAACATTTTCTGGTTTGCCAATAATGCTTACAGTTTTTCCATATATTGAAAGATGAACATTGCTTAAAGCTTCTATGGTTTCTTTTGCTTTTCCCTTTCTTCCAATTATTCTTGATTTTAATCTTTGTAAATCATTTTTTGTATTTCTGGCATAATCATTAATATTAATAATTTCAAAAATGTATTCTTCATCCAGTAAAGTTAAAGCTCTATCTGGGTTAAATCCTCTGCCTATAGCGCTAATAATTTTTTTTGCATTATAAATTCCTAAACCATCATCACCTGTAATAATAACATCTCCTTCTCTTGAATCAACTTTTATTTTTGTCTTGGTTAATTGAGAAATTTTTCTTTTTATTTCACCTTTTTTACCAATTAAAATTGCTATTCTTTCTTTTGCAATTCTAAATTCATCCATATTAAAATTCTTCTAAGCCTTCTAAGTTTTTTAAATAACCTTTATTTTTTAGCCATGTAACCTGATTTTGTTGATATTTAAATATTACATCTCCTTTATCATTGTCAAATTCCCACGGCTCTACTAATAATAAATCTCCTTCTCTTATCCATAATTTTCTTTTTAATCTTCCTGGAATTCTACAAATTCTAATTTTTCCATCCAAACATTTAACTCTCATCCTAGATCCGCCCAATCTTTGCTCAATTATTCCAATTACTTCGTTATTTCTTGGAATTTTTATTCTAAATTCTTCTGGTTGCTGTTGTTCCATAATATAGAAGGAATTTAAGCTTTTTATAAAGCTTTTGTAAACTAATATCCAAAGCTATATCTTTCATTATGTCCAGACATATAAAGATTATATAAGTCTTTAAAGAGTTTAGAAGTTTTTATCGCAATTTGAAGTTCTTTTTTATTTAGTTTTTTTGGTTGACCTAAAGTTTTATTAAAATTATGAATTTCTTTTATTTTTGACTCTAAATTATCATAGTCTTTAGTTGTTTGCAGTTCTATATTTTCTGATCTTTTCATAACATCTGAAAGCAATAGGAATGCAGCGTAAGGCGCGAATGGATTTTGATAATAATTCCTAGAACTTGTAAACAAGGCATCTCTTTTCCTTAAACTAAAATATTGTATAGATAGTTCAAAAAGCCTTTGAGCAGAATGTAAAACTCCTGATGGATACTGGTCGCTTTTTATACTCCTAGTAGAAATAGTTTCTTTTAATTTTTCATGCATACATACAAAAGTATAACTATAATCTTGCAATAAATTAGGTTTTCCTGCAAAAACGTGACTCATAAAAACTAATGATATACTAAAATTTATAACTCTTTTGTTTCTTCAGTTTCATCTAATCTAAAACATATAGTGCTTCGGTATACTAATTTACTATTTTTTTTATTCACCCCGTATAAAGACCTAGATCTCGTAATTGTCCCATTAAATCTTTGTTTCAATTTCTTTCCTAGTTGAATTAAAAAAAATTTGTTTGTTAAGTATAAATCAACTCCAAATTTTTTAATGGTTTCTTTTGTAACAAAAACATTTTCAGCTTTATCTATTTCATTATAAACATAATTAAGCACCTTTTCATCTTTTGGTCTTAATTGTAAAATTCCCTGATATGATTGGCTTTTAGTGTATATCATAGTTCAAAAATTATAGCATGTGGAATATTTTTTATTTTAATAATATTTTCCTTTTCTATAATCCCGGAGTCTAAAGCTAGTTTTATGGAAGTTTTTCCCGCAATATTAATGCTTTTAGCTTTTCTCATCAAAGAAATTGCTTCATCATTTTTAACTAAATCACCTTTATAAAATCTTTCAGTTATTTCTAATTTTAAATTATCTTCTTTGAAAGTTTTTCCAATTAAATCTTCATCACAAACAGCTAAAATCTCTGATTCTTGACTTATATTCTTTTTAACATAAATCATATTTTTGCTCTAATTGGTTTTTTAGCACCGCAAGCAGTACATTTTAATATTGTAAATCTTTCCTCTTTTGTTATTATAGTATCTGGTTTTTTGCATACATGACATAATACAAATTCTTCTGCGTATTGTTTAATTTTGTCATTTATTAAAGATGCTGGAATTTTTCTTCCTAAAATTAATCTTGGACCGTCTATACTACCTGGAGAAGCTAGTTCTCTTAGTAAATATTTTAGTAAATGAGCTTGAGCTCTATTAAACTCCTTTGCTATAGTTGAGAAATTTGAGATTATTGTTTTATTTCCTTGAATATGTCCAATCACCTTAGGAATTTCAAATCTTTCACTGCTTACCTTAAGCTCAGGCAAACTAGATTTCGCTTTCTTTAATAATTCTTCATAACCTTTCATAACAATAAAGTAGAAAATAGCTTTTTAAAGCTTTTTGTAATCTTCTCAATTATGTTTTTTTAAGTAATATCCAAAGCATTTATTGGAATTAAATAAAATTCCGTAACACTTAAGTATTTAAAATTTAATATCTTGAACTTTTTTAATTTTAATTTCATAATGTTTTTTTAGTTCTTCTAACTTTTTTAATTTTTCTTGTTCAAGATTTGAAACTAATTCACCTAAATTTCCACTGGAAAAATTTTTTGCGAGATGCACCCGACCCGTACCATCCGAACCAGCCAAGCCATCAAGCCTAGCATTCAGATCCACGTTCCTATCACGGTCGAACCCACGGACGCCATCTTTTGCAGTATATAAATCTCTTTTTCCTTTTCCTAATCTACTCAGAAATCCTGTTTTTTGTAATTGAGGATCATTAGTATCGAATGTTCCATCGCCTTTGCTTAATATAGGAACATTATAAACCTCTGTTAATTCATTTAATTCTAATCCTAACTCATTTTCTAAACCAGAATTTTTAAACACATCTGCTAAACCTGTAATTATAAAAGGTTTATTTAAATTAACTTTTGGAAAATCACCTTTAACTTGAGTTCTTAAATACCCCCACAATACTGGATTAGCTCCTTTAGCAGGATAAACTATTAATCCTAAATCTTCATAAGTTGAAGTCGGGTCTGTTAAAGTACCATTAGCTAAAGCAATCTCGCTTTGTCTTGGATCAATAGGCATTATATCTTCTTTAGTTAATTCCCTATAAGCATTGGCTAAAGCAAATCTAGAATAAATATTGCTTCCTTTTACAGGGTCTTGATCTTCTACATTAAAAGTATTTAAAGCTACTTTTGTTCCTTTATATTTATCTAAAACTAATTTTACAGCTTCTCTTCCAGCCTCATCATATTCTAATTGGAATATATATGGAACATTTACTTGAATTATTGGTTTTCCTTGTGTTGATTTCATTTTTAATTGCCTCTAGAAATAGGAAATTTAACTAGTTTATAAAGTTTTCTATTTTATACCACTTAAAAGGGGTTATTTATCTTAATAATCTAAACTTATCATTAATTAAATAAATTTGACCTTCTTTTACTAATTCTTCAATAACTTTATTTAAATCTTCAAGTTTTGCATGTAATTTCAATTTAAGCGATTCTAAAGTAACTCCGTCTTCATGTTTTTCTATTACGTTTAGAATTTCACTTCTTAAATCATTCAAAGAAAAATTAATTTCTTCTATGTTTGATTTTTCATCATTAATAGCATTTTTAAAAACTAAACTTGGCTTGCCATAAATTTTTAGCAATTCAAGTTTCCTTGCAATTTCCCAATTTAAATCTAAATTTTTCACAATTTCAGGAAGAATATAAAATTGGTCATTATATTTTTTTATCTTTCCAATTATTAAAATAATATCACCAATGTAAATTTTGCTTAATAATCTTGTATCTTCTTTCCAAGCTTTAACTCTTATCTGTTCAGAACCATCATCCAATAATAAAGAAATATAATTTCTATCTTCTGATTCATTTTTATCAACAATCGTAGCAATTATATTTACTCTAGATATTTTTTTGTCTTCAAATTCGACATAATTACTTTCAAATTCACCAGAAGTTTCGATATAGGGGCTATTTACTAAATTAGAAATCCAAATTTTATATGAAGTTAATCTTTGAATCATAGCAAACTTATTTGACCTTTTTTAGGTTCAAACAAATAACCTTCACGTTTTAATTGTTCTAAAGTTTCTTCAACATGAGCTTGGTCTATATTTCTTATTGTAGCTTCTTCTATAATATCCTGCAAAGCAATAATTTTCCCAAACTTACTTTCTAATTTTTTTACTATTTCTCTTACAGTAATAATTCTAGATCTTTGGGATGTTGTAACTCCTGTTGTGATTCTATCTATATCAATTTGCCCTGTTTCATAATCAAATCCTACTTGCATTAAACAATGTTTTAATAAGTTAATAGATCTAATTGCATCTTCTCTTGTTACTTTATCACTTAATCTTGTACGAGCAGAACCTTCAGCTAATCTTACTAAAGCTTCTAGTTGTCTTGCGCTTATAGGAATTGGTCTTAATTCTCCTTCTCCTTTTTGTCCTGAATTACGTAAAGCAACATAAAAATTTTTTATTTCTTCGACTGCCTCATTAGTTAATTTTGGAAAAACTTTTTGTTTTGCATAAGAAATATATTTTTTAAATAAAGGAATTGGAATTATAGGTTTAATTTCCTCAGGATTTTGTTGGGACCTTAAGACATGACTTGCAATTTTAGTATCTATTTCAGTGCTTGGAAGGTCTCTTATTGGAAATATTAAATCAAATCTATTAATTAAAGTACTTGGAAGTTCTATCTGCGAAGCTATTGGTGTATAAGGATCAAATCTTCCTAATCTAGGATTTGCTGCGGCTAAAACAGTAGTTTGGCAACGCAATGTTGCTTGAATATTTGCCTTAGCTATAGAAACTCTTTGCTGTTCTAAGGCTTCGTGCAATGCATCTCTGTCTTCACTACTCATCTTATCTAATTCATCTATTAATAACTGCCCCCCATTAGCCAAAACCATAGCTCCTGCTTCTAAAGCCCATCCTCTTAAAAATTCATCTTTCACTACTGAGGCTGTATTATGAACTAAAATTCCATTAACAATAAAGTTATGTGAATTTTCTACTGTTAAATCATATACATAATCGTAATTATGGTTTTTTATGATTTCTATTTCATTTACCTTATCCCAAAAAATGTCTGAATTTGCTAATTTATTTAAAGTATTAATATTTTCATTTTTAATATATTTTATATTGTTAACAAGGTTAGATAAATAATTTCTACTTATATGAGATTTTCCTCTTCTATGTGTCAATTTTGTTTTCAAATCCTTTTCAGCTTCTCTTATTAAAAATTTAGCATTTGGAATAATATCTATATTAGTATTTACTTTTGAAATTCTATTTATAATCCCATTAAGTTTTTCGTATTTTTCTGGATGATTAAACCCTATAAAATTTTTGTATTTTTCTAAATTTTCTTTTCCTTGAATTGATATAGCAAATTTATTATACTTACTTTTTATTTTAAGATTAGGCATGGCTTTTTTTTCTCTGATTTTTGATATAATTCCATATCTAAGAAGAACTAATTTTAATTTTTCAGAGAATATTTTGCTTGTTGAATTGCTTTCAATATAATTAGAACCTTTAATATTCTGGACACATCCCCCATCAGTATCATAATATCCTCTTAAATAAGATGAAAGAAGATCGTTGGGGATTTTTAATAAAATATTACTCATGTCTATTTTATGAGACTTCGGTGAAATTGGAATTCCTAAAGATTCTAGAATTTCATAAACTAATTTTGATGAAAATCTCCAAGATTCTGCTCTTTTATTAGATCTTTTACTAGACAAATTAGCTTTTACATCAAATAGATTTTTACTTATACTAATAAATTTATTCATTAGTTCTTTTGAGTTATTAGAAAATCTTATAGTTATGCTATTTTTTCCTTTTGATAAATCCCCATCTCCGGCTAATAATCCGGCTAAATAAAATGAATCCTCATTTAAATACATTGGAAGTTTTATTGAATGATTTCCATATAAAGAAAATCTTGCATTATCATCTATGATTTCTTCTAAGGGAATTTCAGCATAATTACTTAATAACTTCAGAGATTTTAATTTTATATTTCCTCGTGCTTTTTTATTCACCCAATTATGATAAATATTTAATTCATTTATATTTAAATTTCTAGCTAATGTTCTTTTGTCTATAGATTTCTTTTTGCAAGCTTCTTCTATTAAAAATTTAACTTTATCTTTAATTCCTCTGATTACAGGGTTTGATTTTATTAAATCCAAAGTAAAGATAGAATTTTTATTTTCTTCAAATTTTAAGTTTCTAACAGTTGCTATATAATCATCCTTCTTAAAGTTTATTGCTTCTTTCCATGATAAATTAGAATCATATATTTTAGTATTTGGAGTAACTATTATTTCTTTACCCATTCTTGTTTTTAATTTAATCATATATTCAGGAGGAGCTATTCTCCAAAATTGATTGATTTCTTTGGGTTTTATTTTAAAATTTTCGTCCAAAGTAAATATTTTTTTCTTAGATTCTGGATTTATTGCATTCCATACACCATTATGATAAAGCTTTTCATTATTCTTTAGGTTATCCTCAACAAGGTCCTTTATCTCAAAAATTCCTCCAGGGTTTGTTAAAATTAAACTATCTGGAGCAATACAAAGACCAACGCCAGAAACAGATTTTCCTGCAACAAATCTAGACTTCGGTGCTATTTTTGTAATAGAAGTTAACATTGTACTTTTTGCGGAATTATGGCATACTATTCCATTAGCAATAAATGTATGGCCTATAGGCACTTCAAAGTCATATACATCTTGAACACCATTTGGAACAATATCTATGATTTTTTCATATCTTTGTAAAAGCTTTCTTTTTTGTATTTCGCTTTTATTTTTTATTGAATTTAAAACTTCACTCAAATTTTTCTGTTTTTTTGTAGATTTGAACCCAATATGTTTTATATATAATTCAATATCATAGGATCTTCTTATACATAAATTATTTTCAATAATTCTAGAATGAATCCCAAAATAAAGAAGTAATAATTGTACATCTTGCAATAATTTTTTATTAACAGATTTTAATTGAATTGCAGTTCTTCCTCTGCCTTTACCAAAAGCGCAACCGTCTGCTTCAAAAAGCCAACTAATGAATTCTGCGATAACCTTATTTGGACTTTTAAATATTTCTTGGGGAACTCTTTTTTTTGATAAAAATGATAAGGAACTTGCAATCTGTTTACTATTGACTTCTAGTATATGCATTTTTTGTTTGGAAGTAAATTTTCTTAAATATCCTCCTTCATTAATAGTTTTTAAGCTAACTTTATCAACCGTAAAAATTCTTGGAGTGATATCAAATGTATTTTTCCATAATCCAGAAAGTTTTTCAATTAAATCAGTTTCTTCATTATTAACATAACAATATATTCTATATCCATTTTTGTGTACGTGCCCATCTCCAACTATATAACCATATAAAGAAGCTAATTCAGGGGTTATTTTATCAAGCAATACAACTTTTTTTAAGATAGGATTTTTCTTTACTCTTGAAAAATTAGTTGGATGAAATTTCTTAATATTATTTGGTATTTTAGGCATCACTCTTATCTCTGTACCAATCAAAAGTTCATCTGCTCTTTTCCAATCTTCTTTTGTTAAGAAAGGTTGATTATAAGTACAAATAACTTCTTTACCAGATTCCGTGACTATTTTTAAAACGGGTTGATTTTTATAAATATGAAATTTAGTTGCAATATCATAATGTTTATCTCTTCCATTTTTTCTAATTTTACTAACGTACTCTTTAATTGGTTGAAGATGTTTATTTCCTAAATTTTGTATTTTTTCCATTCCCTTATAGTATAATGCAACTTGAGAATCTCCTGAAATGCATCCTGGATCACCAACTAAAAGTATATGCATGTCTCCCCTAATAACAGTGCCATCTTCTTTTACTTTTCTTACTCCGCCCATTAATTGAAGAACTAAAGCTTCCTTAACTTTTTCATGACCATAAACACTAGCTGCAATTGATTTAACTAAATCATCGTAAATTCTTGGATTTTGACTTAATGTTCTAATTTCTTCTTCATCTTTTTCACTAATCTCAACTTCCCAATAAGATTTTTCTATAGGGTCTATATAATTAGTTTCCATCATTAAGTCATATCTTATAGATTGAGCTCCGGATTTTAACATAATTGGAACTTCTTTCACAATACCATTAACCAAAACCTTAGAGCCAGGAGTTGTATGTTTCTCCATTTTAGGCTCGACTAAATCTTCCTTCAAGAAAATGCTTAATCTTTTTGGTTGCTCTCCTGATTCTAGGGATTCTGGGACTTCTTCTAAAACCAAACGTTGAGCATCAACTAAATCTTTTCCAATTAATCTAAATCTTCCACGTCTTCCACATGAACATCTTGTTGGTTCTCTAAACTTAGTATCTAATTGCAATAAGGTCATAGTTGTTCCACAAGCAGGACATTCAAATTTAGCAGATGTTACTTGAGGACGAACATCTGAACTTTGTCTTACAATGCCCTCTATAGACATAAATTTATTTAGATGAATACTTCTTATTTCTCTTATTAAAATAAGTTGGTCTTTAGGAAGGTTAACTACACGAACTCTAAAATTTTTTATATTAAGATCAAGGCCTTCTATAGAAATCTCAGCTGCCCTTATTGTATCTTCTGGAAATTCAAGTAAATCATCAGCTAATTCATGATCAAATTGCATTAGTTCATTAAAATCTAATTTAATGATGTTTATACCGCGAGTGCTAAGTCTATGAAGCTCATCATGATAAACAGACTCCATGAATTCTTTAAAACGTTCTATTTGGTCATTAGCCTCAATTTTCATCTTATTTAATTTTCTTTAGGGTTATAATAAGCTTTTTAACAGCTTCTCTTAATTTTGTTTCTGATCTAGTTCCAGTGCACACTATTTTTCCGTTGCTGAACAGTAAAAATGTTGCTCTTGTCCCAGGTAATTTGTAAACTAAACCCGGAAATTGTTCTGGTTCATATTCTGTATTTTCTAACTTCATTGCTAAAGAATTAAGGTTTAAATCCATATTTATTGTACCTGAAGCAACCATGTTCTGAACAATTATTTTTGGCTTAACTGTTATTTTAATCCTTATCTTTCTTAGATTTTCAATAATCTTAGTAATACTTTCCCTAACTTTTGTTAAGGATTTAGCTCCTGTACAGACTACTTTTCCTGAACTAAAAATTAAAGCAGATGTTTTAGGATTTTTAATCCTCATAACCAACCCGGGAAATTGTTCCGGATTATATTCTGTGTTTGGTAGAACCTCAGCAAGTTTTATTAATGGAATATCATGTTCCAAACTTGTAGAAATAACTATGTTTTGTATTTTAATTTTAGATTGATTTTTCATCAAATGACCCCCTTTATAATGTTTTATTTATAAATAAATAGTAAAGTATATAAAGGTTGTTTATAAAGGGAATGTAATCACTTTAGAAAGATTAAAATAATAAGTTTAAGCAAAGCAAAATGGAACATATAAATAACTTACCAAAAGATCCGAGATATCCGGATTATTTGATGTATCAAGAAATACCTACCTTTGACTACAAAGGCGATAAAGTTAAAGCTATCATAACTCTTAGAAATCCTGATCAAGAAGAAGTGAGACGAGACAAATCAGAACTGATTGCAGAGTTTAGCGCAAAATCGCCTCTAACTTTAGGGCAAATTATAGACCTTTTTTGGAAAAATAGCCATATAAAAGTAGGGTCGTACGCTAGATCTGGAGGAGTAGGTGATGGCGATATTCTTAAAACATACACTTTTTATAGAATTGAAAAAGATCAAGTAGAATTAAATATAAGCAAATGATTTTTATAAGAATTTAAAGTTTCTTAATTTTTATTTCAAAACCTTCATCTCGAATTTGAAATTTATCTTCAAATTCGGAATCTAAATTTTTCACAATTTCCGCATTAGCTATTTTTTTAATTAAGTTTAAATCTAATTCTATCTTAGAATGTAAGTATAACTTTATTTTATCATCTTTATTTAATTTAGCTTTCTTTCTTAAATCTTGTATTCTTCTCAAAACTTCTCTCGTAAAACCTTCTTTCTCTAATTCTGGTGTTAATTCTGTATTTAACTTTATTTCAATTTCTTCTTTTCCTTTTTCAAAAAATAATTTTTTAGAATTAACTTGTTTTTTAATTAATTCTTGCATTACTTTAACTGAATCTAATAATTCTTGATTTTTACTTTTAATTAGAATTTCTTTTAAAGGCCATCTTACTCCAATTTTTTCTTTTGTTCTTTCAGCTAATATTTGTTGAATAATTAGTCTAGAATGATTCATACTTTTTTCTAAGTCCAAATTAATTTGTTTCTCATCTATTTTTGGCCAAGAACTTAGATGAACACTTTTTTTCTCAATACTTTGATAAATATAATCTGAAACATAAGGTGCAAATGGTGCTAGTAATTTACTAAGTCTCTCAAGAACATAGTTAAACACATATCCAACAGTTCCGTCATTTTCTTCTACCCGATCTCTTATTAATTTAATATAAGTTCTGGATAAATCTTCATTAACAAAATTGATAAAAATACTTAAACATTTGTTGTAATTATGTTTCTCTAATTCTAATGTAACTTCATTAATTAAAGTGTTAATCCTAGATAAAATCCATTTATCTTCTATTTGCAATTTTGGTTTATTTGTAGATCTTATATTCTTTGAATATTGATAACAATTCCATAATATTGTTAAGAAGGGCATTACTTGTTGATTAACTAAAGTTACACCAAATCTTTTATCATCTCCGGGTTCATTAACACAAAATTGCAGCCTTACAGCATCAACTCCAACTTTATCAAACATTTCCCAAGGATTAAGAATATTTCCTTTACTTTTTGACATCTTTTCCCCATTTTCGTCCACCAAAAAACCTGCACAAACTACATTATTATAAGCATTTTTTCCAAATAATATAGTTCCAAGGACATGTAAAGTATAAAACCATCCTCTTGTTTGATCAATAGCTTCTGCAATAAAATTATAAGGAAAGCTTTTTTCGAACATTTCTTTATTTTCAAAAGGATAGTGAAATTGTGCGAAGGTTGCAGATCCTGAATCATACCAGCAATCGATAACATCTGGAACTCTTAACATTAAATTACTACATTTATTACATTTAATTTTAATCTCATCTATTAAGGGTTTATGTAAATCAACGTCTTTCTTTATCCCCGATAAATCTTTTAATTCTTTTATACTTCCAATTATAATTTCATTTTTACATTTACTACATCTCCAAATAGGAAGTGGGGTTCCCCAAAACTTTTTTCTTGATAAAGCCCAATCTTTAGCTCCTTCAAGCCAATTTCCAAATCTTCCTTCTTTAATGTGTTTAGGGGTCCAAGAAATTTTCTCATTGTTTTTTAATAATTCTTTTCTAACTTGGCTAACTTTAATAAACCAAGAAATCATTGCATAATAAATTAAAGGAGTATTACATCTCCAGCAAAATGGATAGGTATGTGTATAAGGTTCTTTCTTGAATAATATTTTTTTATTATTCAAGTATTCAATTATTTTTTCATCTGCTTTTTTAACAAACAATCCTTTAAAATCTGGAACTTCATTTGTAAAATGCCCTGTTTCGTCTATTGGTTTAACGAAATCTATTTTATTTAGTTTACAAGCTTCAAAATCATCCTCTCCAAATGCGGGGGCTAGATGGATTAAACCTGTTCCTTCTTCAGCAGATAAAAAATCTATTAAAATAACCTTAAAAGAATTCTTTAAATTTTTAAAATAAGGGAACATTGGTTCATATTTTAAATCTTTTAATTTTTCACCCTTAAATTCTTCTATTATTTTTGAATTTTTAAAGAATTTATTAACCAAACTTTTTAATAAAATTATTTCTTCATTTCCTTCTTTCACAACAGCATAAATTAAATTTTTATCTACACCAATTGCTAAATTACTAATTGTAGTCCATGGGGTTGTAGTAAAAATTAGTAAGTATCTATTTTTATAATTTTTAAGTTTAAATTTAATATAAATAGCTGGCTCAGTAACATCTTTATACCCTAAAGCTACTTCATGTGAACTTAAGGGAGTTTCACATCTTGGACAGTATGGAACAACTTTATTTCCTTCATACAACATTTTTTTATTATAAAGTTCTTTTAAAGACCACCACACACTCTCTATGTATTCATTAGTCATTGTAATATATGGTTTTTCAAGATCAATCCAAAAAGCCATTCTTTCAGTTAATTTATTCCATTCTTTAATATAAGAAAAAACAGAATCTTTACATTGTTTATTGAATTTTTCAATACCATAATTTAAAATATCCTTTTTAGAATTTAATTTTAATGCTTTTTCAACTTGTACTTCTACCGGAAGTCCATGACAATCCCAACCACCTTTTCTTGGAACAGTATAGCCTTGCATATATTTAAATCTACAAAATAAATCCTTAAAAACACGAACTTCAACATGATGTAACCCCGGGGGTGCATTTGCTGTTGGCGGCCCCTCTAAGAAAGAATAAATTTTTTTCTTTGGATCATACTGTAAAGAATTTTTTATCTCTTTATTTTGCTTGTCCCATAGTTTGCTTATTTCTTCTTCAACTTTCTTAAAGTCATACATAAATAAAGCCTATTTACCCCGTTTAAATAATTTTCTAGAAAGCAGAAAAGCAAAGTTTTATAAATAATAATCATAAAAGAAAATCAACATAGTTAAGCTACTTCTGTAGTTTTAGCAGTGTTATAAAATATAGATAAGGAGAGTATAAATATGTACAATAACAGAAGATTCGGTGAAGATAGAGGTGGTGGAGGAAGAAGTTTTGCTCCAGTTAATGTTGGAGATGAACTCGAATTAAAGATAGAAGCTGTTGGTGAAAAAGGTGACGGAATAGCAAAAATAAAAGGTTTTGTTATCTTTGTACCAAACGCAAAACAAGGTGAAACAGTCAAAGTAAAAATAACCAAAGTGCTTAGAAAAGTTGGCTTTGCAGAAATAGTTGGACAAGGAACTAGTTCATCTGAGGAGCATGATGAATCTCAAGAAGTTGAGGAAATGTCCCAAGACGAGTCTAGTGAAGATTCTCAAGACGAAGAACAAAGCACTGATTCTGAAAGTTTTGGTGAAGATCAATCCTGATTTTCCTAGATTTTTTCTTTCTTTTTTCTTTTTTTACATAATATTTATAAAGATTAGCAATAGTTTGTTATTATGGATCTTTTTATAGAAAAATACAGACCAAGTAATTTTGAGGATGTTGTTGGGCAAGAGGCTATTGTTGAAAGAGTAAAAGCAATGACTTCTCAAAAAAACATTCCGCATATGCTCTTTTCAGGGCCTCCTGGAACAGGCAAAACCACAATTGCTTTAATAATAGCTAAGTCATTATTTAAAGATTCTTGGAAAGAAAATTTTTTAGAGTTAAATTCTTCTAGTGACAGAGGGATAGACACAGTAAGAAATCAAGTTAAAGATTTTGCAAAAACTAGACCCATTGGAAATACTCTTCCTAAAATAATATTTTTAGATGAAGCAGATGCATTAACAAAAGAAGCTCAAAATGCTTTAAGAAGAACAATGGAGCAATTTTCTGAAAATTGCAGGTTTATTTTATCATGCAATTACTCAAGTAAGATTATAGAACCGATACAAAGCAGATGCACTATTTTTAGATTTAAACCTTTAACTAAAGATGAAATTAAAAAAATAATTAATAAAATAAGTAAAAATGAAAAGTTAAAAATAAATGAAAAAGCCTTAGATGCCTTATATGATGTTTCTGAAGGTGATGTAAGGAGAGCTGAAAATATTTTACAAAGTTCTAGTTCTGTATCGAATAATATAACTGAAAAAGAAATTTATGATATTATTGGCAATGCAAATCCTCAAGAGATAAAAGAAGTTTTAGAATTTTGTGCGAAAAATAATTTTATTAAAGCTAAAGATAAGTTATTATCCTTAATGTTGTCAAATGGTTTATCTGGTTTAGATGTTATAAAACAAATTCAAAAAGAAGTTTTAGATCTTAAAATGGATGATAATAAAAAATTAGAATTTATTGATAAATGCGGGGAAATTGAATTCAGAATGGTTGAAGGTTCAGATGAATTTATACAACTTGAATCGTTATTAGCTTTTATGAGTAAAAAATGAGACTAAAAATAGATAAAAATAGGATGACTTTATTTAGAATTTTAAAAGAATTAGGAAAAGTTACTGAATTAAAAGATTTAAAGAAATTTACACTATTAAACCAGACTTATACAAGTTTATCAAAAAATTTATTTACGAGAAAAACTCCAAAAGGAACAGAGGGCTGGGAATGGGATATAGCAAGAAATTACTTAACTTATATTTTACAATTTGAAAATTTTTATTCTCATGGTAGAATTACAAAAATAAAATATGAAAAAACAGTAAAAAAATTCTGGCTAGAATATTTAAGAAAGCTTGAAGAAATCAGAAGAAAATATTTAAAATGAAACTAAACTTTCAATATTCACAAGTGTATGACGAACTTCTTAATTATATGTCTAGAAATAATTTTGACAATAAACAAATTCTCGAATTAGAAACTTTTACAATACAATTATCAAAACACTGGAATAATAACCATAATAAAATTGTGAAAGAAATTGAAAAAGTCTCTGGATTAAAGTTTAATTCTAATGTAGATTGTTTTATTGTTAAGCATTTGGGGTATAGGGCTATTTCAGATCCGTTTACTGTAAAAATGAATAAGGATTTCAACTATACGACAGCTGTAATAATCCATGAACTAGTTCATATTTTATTAAAAGATAATCAAAATGTGTTAAAATTAATTAATAATAAATTTAAGAGTGAGGAAAATGATTTCAGAATTCATTTTCCAGTGTTATTAATTGAGAGAAAAATTATAGAAAATTTGTTTGGAGAAAAATTCTTTAGTAGGATAATGGAGAAAGACGATCATAATCCAGATTTAGCTTACGAATGGCAGGAAGTAAATAAAGTCTATGATAAATTTAATTCAAATATTATAAAGTTTTTAGAAAAATGTTAATCTAAATTATAGTATCGAAGTAATTTCTTGATTTCTTTTTTCAATTCTCTCCTTATCTTTTGTTGTTTTGATGTTAGGATACCCTGCGCCTGAGAACGAGGAACGCTTATATTTATGCTTTCTTTATAATCTTGTTTCAATGATTGAATATATAAACTTAAATCTCTAATAAAAGAGTCTAATTCAGAATCAAATCCAAGAGAAGCGTTTTTAACCATAAAACTGCTAATAAGAATATATATATACTTTTCTAATTTATATTAAAAAATGTTAATTAATAAATATAAGCCAAAATCATTAAAAGAAATTTACGGGCATAATGATCAATTAGAAGAATTAAAAAAATTTATTTTAAAAAAGCAACCTGTATTGATATATGGTATGGTAGGTATAGGAAAAACAGCTAGTGTTTATGCTTTGGCAAATGAATTAAATTATGAAATTCTTGAGGTTAATGCAAGCGATTTACGTAATAAAGATCAAATTAACGAGGTTATAAAAAACAATTTAGAGCAGCAAAGTTTATTTCAAAGAGAAAAATTAGTTTTGATAGATGAAATCGATGGGATTAATGCTTCTGATAGGGGCGGATTACAAGAAATAATAAAACTATTAGATGAAAAAAATTTCGCTGTTGTTTTAATCGCTAATAATATTCAAGATTCAAAATTTAAAGCTTTAAAGAAAAAATGTAAATTAATTGAATTTAGTAAATTAACTAATGAAACTATTTTCAATGCTCTTAACAATATAAACAAAAATGAAAAGTTAAAAATAAATGAAAACATGATAAAAGATATTTCAGTTAACTCTAAAGGTGATCTAAGATCAGCTATTTTAGATTTGGAATTAGCTAAAATAAGTGATAAAGCTATAGACCTAAGAGAAAGAAAAGAAACAATCTTTAATGCTTTAAAAACTATTTTTACAAATAAAGATTTTAAAACAGCAAGAGTTTTTGATA
>OBEQ011548533.1_pt1 | contig 53632 bp, 62 predicted proteins | sample 1670901 | NCBI WGS metagenome assembly OBEQ01 (sample SAMEA104232315, study PRJEB22302) | groundwater metagenome | biome: forest; feature: aquifer; material: groundwater | place: USA | collected 2011-08-07 | depth 5.4 m
AAGGAAAAAACCAATCAAACATTCTTTTCCAAACCCCCTCAATCCATTTTTTATCTTTAGGAAAAGCTTCAGCAAGCTCTTTCAGTCTCCCAATCTCAAAACTTTGGTGATACACCAAAACAGTTCCTTTTGCACTAATATTCTTCTTCAAAGCACTAACAAAATCCTTTCGTGGATCTCCCTTCCCATCGTACAAGAAAGCATGATGTTCTGGTTTTCCACCTTTTTTCTTAACAACATGCAAACTAAACTGAAAAGGAACTTGAGAGTAAGCCTTTAACCCATCAAACATCGGAATTGCAGTTGGACAAGTCTCAAAGTCAAGATAATAAAGAGGATATTTCAATGTTGCAAGAAACTTTTTTATCTCTTCCTTATCAACATAAACTTTCTTCTTCAGTTCACATTCTTTTTGGATGTTTTGCTTCCCATTCAATTTAATATGCACAGGAATGTCTTTGATATGTAGTATTCCATTCTCAAATAATTCACAAGCCAACTTCCCGCCACGATACAAACAAAATACATGATTCTCAGGCAGGTCATCAATGCAGTTTTCAGTAAAGCAGTCATGATGGCCTTCTTTTATCAGTTTATCAAGCAAAAGACCGGCTTTAGGCGGTTTATCTGCACTAATGATTGAAAACATATTCTTAATTCGTTTCTCAATATCTTTTATCACAACATTAACCTGAGAAGTAATATCTTCTTTAACAAAAAGCTTTTTCACGTCTAACTTTCCTTTTCGAACATATTCTTTATTCAGATGCATCAAAAAGCATTTGCGTATCTTCAATCCATAAGACTCATACACATATCTCTGAAAAGAAACGTCATGAACATTAATATCTTTAACAGCCGTTCCAGATTTAACTTCGATAATATCCCATTCCTTTCCAGCAGGAAAGAGAATATCTGCTCTTGAAAAGCAATTACCAAAAGAAAAGCCAGCTTCAAATAAAGGTTTTTTCTTCTTCATAGCCTCTTTTGTTTTTAGTAAGTTCTCAGAATAATTCTCAACAGGAAGATTTATTCCATTTAAAAATAAAGTTTTAGCAAGCTCTCCAACCTTGTCACCTTCTCTAAACTTAAACTCTTCAGCAATAGTAGTCTTTCTAATCTTCTCAGACTGATTAAAAGTAATCCATAAATGTCGTGGACATTCCAATCCTAAAATGTACTTTGATTTCGTCAGTACAGGATTCATACGACATAAGAATTAAAGATTATTTATAAGGATAATGTTGCTCAGCCTTCAACCCAACTTCTTCAAATAGCCTTTCAAATCCTTATAATCGTTCTTCCTATCCAAAATACAAACAATCTTAACAGAGTGCCCATCCACAGAGTAAATCAATCGTTTCTCCTGAGACTTGTCATTAAACCTAATCCTAAACAAGAGTAAATCATGACCTTTGATTCTTTTATAACGAAAGGGATTCAGTTTAACAAGTTCTAATTTATTTGTAAGTATTCTTTTAGTCTTTGTACTTAGACTATCCAATTGTTCCAGAAAGAATTGCGTAGGTTTAAGTTCAAACATCAGCCTTTTAGCTTATCAAAAAGCTCTTTCTCTGTACCAAACAGATTCTTCTTATCACTCAAGGCAATCAACGCTTTAATCATTTTCATCTCTTTCACGCTCACGTCAGCAAATAACTTCTCTCGTACTGTCTCTTCGATGAAATCCTGCACAGTCCCAAAGCCATTCTTTTTAGCATATTCTTGTGCTGATTGCAATGTCTTTTCAGGTAGTCTCAAATTAATCTGTTTGTTCATGATACCATTAGATACCATCAAATATAAAAGCCTTTCTAAAGCTAACCTCCAACAAAACAAACAAAGACAAATTCATAAGCCTCGTTGAGAATTATCTGTAATATCTGCGTAAACAATCTAGAATAAACAAACGTCTTGTTGTCTGAAACCAGCGAAGCCCTCTTTCTCAGTCGCAAAATACCATAGAAATATTTATATACAAGTTGTATACACTAAATGTATACACCATGAAATCAATCAACGAAGCCTCTATCACCTGCAATCAATGTAACACTCAAGCAGAGAAAACTATAACTAACAAAGAAGGTTTCAACCTCCGTGCGTGGCAGTGCCCTTCATGTCATGAAGAGTGGGTTCACCCCATAGACTTAGATGAATACCAAAGATTCAAGAGAATGCGTCAAAAAACATTTTCAGTAAAATTAAGATTAGTAGGAAATTCCTACGCAGTATCAATCCCAAGGGAAATAATTGATTACCAAGAAAACATGCTCAATGAAATCGATACAATAATCAAAATGTCTTTAGAATCTCCTGAAAAGTTAAGCTTATACTTTTCAAAAAAGATTCAGGAAGAACTAACAAAAGGAGTCTAACAACATGACAGAAAAAACATCATCAGTAAAGGTACAAGAAGCATACCAAGAAGAAGCATACAAAGGCATAGTTCGTATAGACTCACAGACAATGCGTGAAATCGGAGTTAAAGCAGGAGATATTATTGAAATTATTGGCGGAAGAACAACTCTCGGCATTGTCGATCGCGCTTATCCTTCAGATATCGGACAGCAAATAATTCGTATGGACGGATTAATCAGAAGAAATGCTCGTACAGGTATTGGAGAAAGTGTAAAGATAAAGAAAGCAGAAATTCGTGAAGCAAAAGCAATCACTATTGCACCTGCACAGCAAGGTGTCATGATACAAGCAGCAAATCCAGAAATTTTTAAACAAGGATTGTTAGGAAGAGCTGTTGTCAAGGGAGATATTATTTCTCTCGGCGGAACAAAAAGAAGAAGACGTACAATGGAAGATTCTCCCTTCGAGGAAATTTTCAACGTCTTTGAAGACTTGACAGGACCAGCATTTGGTTTCGGTTCATTAAAATTTGTCGTAGCAGACTTAAATCCAAAAGCGCCTGCAATTATTACAGAGAATACATCATTAAAGATATCTTCAAAATCAGTTGATGTTGCAGAAGCAGAGGAAAAGGCCCCAGAAGTCACGTATGAGGACATTGGTGGCCTGGAAGAAGAAGTAAAGAAGATTCGTGAAATGGTTGAATTACCATTGAGAAACCCGCAGATTTTTGAAAGTTTGGGAATTTCGCCACCAAAAGGAGTTTTATTGCATGGCCCACCAGGAACGGGTAAGACATTGTTAGCAAAAGCAGTTGCAAGTGAAACAAATGCGAATTTCATCTTAGTCAACGGGCCAGAATTACTTTCAAAGTTTTACGGTGAAACAGAAAAGAAAATAAGAAATTTATTTGAGGATGCAGAAAAGAATGCGCCAACAATAATTTTCATTGATGAGATAGATGCAATCGCTCCAAAGAGAGAAGATACCTACGGTGAAGTAGAAAGGCGTATGGTTTCACAATTGTTAACCATGATGGATGGATTGAAATCTCGTGGTCGTGTCATTGTTATTGGTGCAACAAACAGACAAAATGCTTTAGATCCTGCATTAAGACGTCCAGGAAGATTTGACAGGGAAATTGATATTGGAGTTCCAAATCGTGAAGGCAGATTAAAAATTATGAAGATTCACACAAGAAACATGCCGATGGCAAAAGATGTCAAGCTGGAAGAAATTGCAGCAAAGACGCATGGATTTGTCGGAGCAGACTTGGAATCTGTTTGCAAGGAAGCAGCTATGAATGTTATCAGAAGAGAAATGCCAAAAATAAGCCAGATGAAAGAGGGCGAAGAAGTTTCTCAAGAGATAAAATCTGGATTGGTTGTTGCAGCTGCAGATTTCACAGCAGCATTAAAGATTGTACGACCTTCTTCATTGAGAGAAGTATTGATTGAAGCTCCTGATGTGAAGTGGGAAGATGTTGGAGGTTTAACTGAATTAAAGCAAGAGCTCCAAGAAGCAATTGAATGGCCTCTGAAAAACCCGCAACACTTCAAGAGAATGGGTATTAAGCCTCCTCGTGGAATATTAATGTATGGCCCACCAGGAACGGGTAAAACATTATTGGCAAAAGCAGTTGCAAATGAATCAGAATCAAATTTCATTTTAGTCAAAGGCCCAGAATTATTAAACAAATGGGTTGGAGAAAGTGAAAAAGGAGTCAAGAAAGTATTCGAGCGTGCAAGACAATCAGCGCCAACAATTATTTTCTTTGATGAAATAGATGCCCTAGCAACTCGAAGAGGACTTGATGCAGGTTCACAAGTTACTGAAAGAGTTGTCAACGCATTACTCGCAGAGATGGATGGTCTCGAAGAATTGACAGACGTTGTTGTTTTAGCAGCAACAAATCGTCCAGACTTAGTTGATCCAGCATTGCTACGCCCAGGAAGATTTGACAGAATAATTGCAACGCAACTTCCGGATGAAAAGACAAGAATGGAAATTCTTAAAATAAACACAAGAGACATGCCTCTTGCAAAAGATGTTTCTCTTGATGAGATTAACAAGAAGCTTGAAGACTTCAGCGGTGCAGATATTCATGGATTATGCAGAGAAGCAGCAATGATGGCTCTGCGTGAAAACATTGAGAACAAGCAAGTGACAATGGCACACTTTGAAAAAGCATTGGAAAAGACCATGCCTTCCTTGAAGCAGGAAGATATCAAGCGCTACAAGACCATAGAAGAGAAATACTTGCGTGCTGCACGTATCGCTCAGCAGTCTGTTGGTCAGACATATATGGGATAACTGAAAGGTTATCTCGTTTCTTTCTTTTTAAAGGGATAAAACTTATATACTAGAGAATATAGGTCAAGTTTCTCTAAAATGGTAAGAAAATTTAATACAAAAGAAACACTCATTGAGAGACTTGAGAGTATACTAAGATTTGAGCAGATCAACCCTTCAAAGCTTATTCGGGGCGAAGCAGAATACTTTTGGGATCAGCATAGCGAGCATGGAAAGTATCATATAGAGTTGGAATATGATGATTATGCTGGGCATAGATTACAAGCCATGGTATTAAAATGTCAAGGAGATATAAATTTTAATACAGAATGTCCTCACCAAAGTGAAAAAACAGTTCCTGAGTTAAATTTTTCATTAGTCTATTCACTAATACATCTCGGAGAAATAGCAATACAACGAAGAAGAAGAGAAGGAAAAAATTACGAATTCTTGCTCCTCAATAGATGAATTAAATCCCCTAGAGTTAGCAATATCTTTTATAAATATTTCTAGAAAAAATTACTTTCTTTCTCTTGCTTCTGCATCAAGATACGTTTTAATGAATCCATTTATGGTGCCTCTCGCTTCTTCTTCTGGTTTATACTCAAAGAAATAATTTCCATCTCTTTCATGAATAGCATAGATGCCAAAATCAAGCAACTCCTTGAGCATTCCGTCAGGAGAGCATAATTCATGTACAACTTCTGTGCGAGGGCAAGTTCTTTGTATTGCTTCTGTAAGACCTTCTAAGCTCAATCCTTCAGGATGCTTTCGTAGAGTCGATGCAATAGTAAAACAAAGTGAAGACATCATGTTGTTTACAAAAAAGAAAAGCACTTTTTATGTGTTTCTAAAAATATTCCTATTGCGTAGAGCAAAACTTTATAAATAAGATAATCTTATTAGTAAGAATGAACGAAGCAGATATAACCAACCTCAGCTCAAGGGGGCAAATTGTTATACCGCAAGGTATAAGAAAAAAACTTAAACTTGAGGAAGGAGATAAATTTATTGTAACAAGCGAAGAAGACACTATTCTCTTGAAAAAGTTGGATTTTAAGGATTTTGATAAACTTCTGAAAAAAACGCGGGAATTCGTAAAAAAAAGGAATATTACACCAGAAGACCTTAAAGTAGCAATAAAAAATGTAAGGGATGCTGAAAGTCGTAATCGACACTAATGTTTTTATTTCAGGAATTTTTTGGAAAGGAAATTACTGTTCGCAAATAATTAATGTATGGTCAGATAAAAAATTCTTTCTTGTGACGTCAATGGAAACTTTGGAAGAGTTCATAGGAATATTAAAAAAATTTAGAATAAAACTTGCAGATGAAAATATCATGGCTTGGAAAAATAGGGTTTTAATAAATAGCATTATTGTTAAACCGCTATTTCAACTAAATATATACTCTGATTTAACAGATAATAAGTTTATCGAAGCTGCATGTGAAGGCCAAGCAGAGTATATTGTTACGCAGGACAAGGATTTACTGAATATCGAAGAATATCAAGGCATAAAAATAATCAAGCCTGAAGAATTCTTAAAAATTATTCATGATCAATCTAAATCTTCGTAGTTATCCCAGTCCCAATTTCAATAGTATTTTCATGTTGGGTGACCATACCGCCAGATTTCTCAGGAAGCACAGTATATTGCCTCAAGATATTTTCTTTCTCAAGCAGGCCTAACAAGAATTTAACATTCTTTACATCTTTCAGCCATCGTTCAGTAAAAGGTAAAGTGTTGTAATTCTTTTCAATCTGCATAAGTAACTTTTTTGCGCTATCCAATCGCAATGGTTTTTTCTGCTGCAGCATATAAACACCATCACCTTTTCCATCTTTCACAGCACCACTGCCGTCAGTTGCAAATGGTTCAATTGCAATATGCATCCCTTCTTTCAGTTTTGTTGCATTCCCATTATCATAATTTGGAATCGTTGGAGGAGTATGCACAATCCAGCGTTCAACACCATGCCCACTTAAGTTGGTGATGGGTTGAAATCCTGCATCGGTAATAGTCTGTTCAACAATTTTTCCAATGTTGCGTATGGGTGTATCAGGAACAGCAAGATCACAAGCAGCCAAGCAGGCGTCCTTAGAAGCCTTGATTAAAGCCTTCCATTTCGTCGTTCCAAGCTCAACAGTGCAAGCATTGTCAGCCACAGCACCATCAACATGAACGCCAATATCTAATTTGACAAGATCTCCTTTCTGTAAAATATTCTTATCATCAATATAAGGGCAGTAATGTGCAGCAATAGCATTGACAGAGATATCCATTGGAAAAGCTGGTTGTGCGCCTTTCTTTCGTATGAAATCTTCAACCTTGTCAACAACATGAGTATAGGTTTTTCCAATCTGGCAAACTTCAATAGCGTATTCTCTTGCTTCAGCAGCAATCTTTCCTGCTTTTTGCCAGTCATTCATTTCTTTTTCCATCTAAAAGTCACCCAAGCTTTTTTGTTTGTGTGATCCTGTCAATTCATCCTTTTCATAGCCAACAGTTGAAAAGATTCTTTCAACAACGGGAATAATTTGATTGTTAATGTAATATTCTGCATCATAACTTTTTGCTTCATCAAAAGGCAGAGACCGTTCGCCAATGCTTCCTTTTCCTTCTTGCACAACATAAACAACTTCGCTTCCAGCGCCAACCTTCTCTCCTCGTTCAATCAGTTTCTTGGCAACATGCACATGAGGCCCAATGTTATCATAATCGCCAACATCTTTCGTCAATCTTTTTTTGATTCCCATTTTTTCTATTGGCATCTTTCCATTCTGTATTTTCTCAATAACTTCACGCACATATTTAACAGCTTTCTTCACATCATTTTCTCCAAGTATTATTTTTAAAACATCACGTTGCACTTCTTTTGCAATCTTGCACCAATCTCCTCGTACAGACTCAAAACCAACGACTTTCATCTCCCCATGTTCATCAAGGAGGGCATATTTCTTTTTCGCACCTTCTTCAGTAGGCCCCTTCTTCATGACAAATATCCCTCGAGGATAGAAACCCTCTAATTCAAGCTCCATAAGGCTTGGAAGTTCTTTGTTCACTTCTCGTAAAAAATTATCAGCATCCCGCATTGATTTTCCATGTCCTAATGAAATAAACACAGAGTCAGTATCTCCGTAGATTACTTTAAAATTTTCTTTTTCAGCCTTCATAATTAATTTCTTGACATAATCTCTTCCAAACGCAGTTGTTGCAGCTGCACATTCCTTGCAGTACCATCGTGCCCCAGCAAAAGCAAAATAACCATAACTGCTATTTGCAAGAATCTTCAAGCTGTATTGTCGAGCATTCAGCACAGGATCTTTTGGGTTATTCTGCAGCATTTCTTTAACTCTGTTTCTTCTTACAAGTATTTCTCGAATTAATTTTGGAAATATACCGTCATATTTGTAAGTAAAATAATAATTCACTTTCTTGTTTTTTATCTGGATATCGGGAGTCTTGTAAGAATCTGTCTTCTGTTCAGTAATGGTGCTTGGGCAAATATTGTGTACACTTATCACAGTAGGATACAAGCTTTTGAAATCAAAAACAGCAATGTCGGTATAAACTCCAGCTTCTGGTTGATATACAAATCCGCCTTCAATACGCTCATCTTCTCTTCCAGCCACAACATTTCTGTACGGCCTGTTTGGAGCAATCTCATTAAAACTTTCAATATTTCTCATGACATAACTCTCAACAAGTTGGCCATAACTCATGCGTGAAACATCCTCAGGAGGTAAACCAGTAAGCTTCACAAATTCATTTAAGTGAGGCAGCATTTTTTCAGTAAGTTGATACGTCCTCTCTGCATCAATGAGATTATACTCGGCATAATCGCCAATAGGCTTTCCACCTTTGTCCCATACCTTGTACAATTCTTCTATGCGAACATTATGCTTGCCCTTTCCTAAGAGGTGCTTAGCAACAGTATCAAGGTCATAAGCCGGCAAGTTAAGCTCTCCGCTCACAATTCTCCTGATAAACTTGAAAATGTCAATATGAGGTAATCCAACAATTCGTGTTGTTTGTGTTCCACCCCTTCGGGAAGACCTCACGCTTTTTCCATCAAGACCAATGTTTATCTTCAGATTGTATTTCTCTGCTCTTGCCCGTATGAATGGAAAATCAAAGCCATCAGAGAAGTATCCCACGATATAGTCAGGATCATACTGATTGACAACATCATTGAATCGAACAAGCATATCAGCTTCATCATTCACAAACTCAACATAATCTTTTGGGTTCGGGTATTTCTTAGCGACAATAACTTTTTTGAAGTTTTCACCATAGAAACCAATCATTATTATAGGGTCTTGTTCCTCATTGGGTGTTCTTCTCTCACTTCGAACTTCAATATCAAATGCAAGAATTCTTGGTTTATCTAAAGTATCTTCTTTTTGTTCGATAGAACTGGCATTAATAACACTAGCTACAGGATAATCACTTTGCACTTCTTCACCTTTAACATGACAAAGTGCCAAAGGAGTTATCTTTTTGTCAATCAAGTATCGTTGTGCAAAATTAACATCATGCTCTAAACATTCCACAATGCCTTTCATTTCTTTTATTTCATCCCGTATCAAGGAAGCATCTTTTGGATTGTTGACTTCAACTTTCAGTGCATGAACTTCTTTCCCAAGAAAATTCTTTTTGTGATACGTCACATTTGTCACATGCGCAAGTCTTTTGTTTTCCTGCACCTTCGTTTCAAGTATTCTTTCTGTGAGATTGCTGACAAGTTCCTTTTTCTCAACAACGACCCAGAAATACTGGAAAAAAGTGCTGTCAAAAACACAGACTTTATCCCCTTTTAGTGTTCTTCCAAAGAGCCTGATAATACCCCTATTTCCTGCCCCATAGTCGTCAATGTAATCCACACTCAACGGATAAAAGTCAATTTCTACCATACTCTAAAAGCTAGCTAGAATCAATATAAACCTTCCTTTAGGGCTCTGAAAATGTGAAATAAACAACAGAAAAGCTTTATATAGTAAAATATATATAATGGAGTATATATTTATTGATGACAATGAAGTTAAGAGATATAATTTTAGGAGCACTGATTTTATCAGCATTATCTGGATTTGTTAGTCAACAGACACAGATTCCTTCTGCAAAACTCAAAAAAACTCCAACTCTTGAACAGATTGTTGATACATCTGTAAAAAAGGAGCTGAGAAATTTTAAGGGTTATGAAGATCCTATGTATCACAAGCATGATGAGCATATTCTCGAAGTTGCTGAAAAATTAAATAAAAAATTTGAAAACTTTCCAGGATATGATCAATCAAATCCAATGTTAATAAAGTCTATGATTATTCAAGAATCTGGCTCAAACAACCATAGAGAAGCATTCATGCATGATCCTATGCAAATTGCAAATCAAGGTGATTATGGCCTTGATGTTTTACAAGAGAGCGATATTTACACAAGATTGGGAATAGAAGATATTTCAAAAGATTTTAGAAGATTTGCACATTCTCAAAGAGTTAATGGGTCTTGGGATTATTCTGGCAATCATTTAGTAGAAAATGAAAAAAGATTAGAAATAATGGATGTAGAGCATAGCATTCTTGGAGGAACAATATTCCTTGCATATAAAAAATTTAAGTATGGCAGTAATGGCAAACCAATTGCTTCAAGAACTTGGAAAGAAGCAGTAAAAAGGTACAATGGAACTGAAGAATATGCAAATGCAGTTTTTTCAAGATTAGATCAATAAACCTTTAAGCTTTTATTAAATATTTCTTTATTCTCAATCGGTTCTGGCTTAAATATATACGCTCGTTGCGCATCAAAGTAGCCACACATAAACTTATCCAAAGGGATGCCTGTTCTTTTGCTGAGCATCATGGAATAAAAATAAACTTGGGTATCAGCATATTTCTCTTTATGTGCATTTGGTTTGTAATCCCACACCCAGATTTTATCATTATCAAATCCAAGTACATCAATGTGCCCGGTCAAAGGCGCAGCACTGCCAAATAATTTTTGATAGCCAGGAAGCTCATCAGCCTGCATCCATATGGGAACCTCAACAGCAACCGTGTTGTCATCATTCTCAAGCATAAACAATTGAACTTTGCTATGGTTATTCTTGAACCGCATGCTATTCACTTCAAGCCCATTCTTTGCAAAATTACACACTTGATGTCCTTTTAATTCAATAATCTGATTATTGGTTTTGAACTTCAAGCAACTTCCTCGTGGCCCATTGCCAAAGTAATCATTGGGACATTCTTCAAGCATAGCATGAACATATTTCTTCAGCTTGAGAAACTCAGGATTAAAATTACAGAATTTGTTTAATTTCTCATTATGCACCCTATAGACATAAATTCCTCCAGGATGCTCCAACTTCGTAAACTTGACCACCACTTTTACTAGAAGAACTAAAGTAGACTTTTAAAAGGTTTATTGTGATTAACTTAGGCCAATAAGAATGGCTCCGATGACAACGATAATGGCTGCAAGAATCTTCTTCTTGATATGGGATCGTTCCTTCAGGAATAAAATGCCACCAAACACTGTAACAAGACTGCTCAGTTCAGTGAGTGGTATGACAACATTAGCCTCTGCAAACCTGAAGGCAGAGAGAACGGTAAAATAAAAACTCGCACTCAATAAGGAAGTAAGGGCAATGGTTGAAATATTTTTTATGGTAATTTCAGTAAAGGAAGATTTTTTTCCCACAACAATGAAAAACAACACGAATGTTGGAATAGCATATAAAAGGAATGCCAAAGCCCCAGGATCAAAAAATTTCACCAATGTTTTATCAATTAATAAAGCAAAAGAAAACAGCAATATAGAAAGCATCATGAATTGCACGCCTTTGTCCTTCAAGGAAAAAACCCTGCCACCTTTTTTGAAGTAAAGAATTACTAAACCAAGAAAAATAAGAAGCGTTCCGAGAATCTTTAGGGCATTTAAACTTTCTTTTAAGAATATGATGGATAAAAAGAGAATTAATATAATCTTAGATCGACTAATGATACTTCCTGTTGAGGCTTCCAAGTAGCTGTACGCTTTGAACATTGCCAACGATGCGAAAGCCCACAACATTCCAGAAATAACAACAAGCCACCACATGTGGGGCAAATAGGGCTGCGTGAATCGCGTGATAAAAAGAGGCAAAAGAAAGAGGGCAGCAAAACCCTGAAAGAGAAAAGTGCACACAAGAGGGTTGATTTTTATTGCAATTTTTCTTCTCAAAAGTGATTCTACACCGCTTGCAAAAGCAGCAACAAGTGCTAAGGTTATACCAATTCCTGTTGAAGTGTCCATAGAAAAAACTAAAGAAGAGACTTTAAAACGCTATCTCACAACCTATATAAATTATCCTTCCGTCTAAACTATATGGGTGTAAAACTCTCAGATCTTGTGGAAAAAAAGAGGCTTTCTTTTGAGGATTTAAAAAACAAAAAAATAGCTGTAGACTTCTCAAATGCAGCATACCAGTTTCTTTCATCAATACGGCAGCCAGATGGAACCCCCTTAATGAACTCCAAAGGTAAAGTCACAAGTCATTTGCAGGGAATACTCTCACGTTCAGCAAATTTATTGTCACAAGGAATAAAGATTGCATATATCATGGACGGCCCTCCACCACATCTCAAATTAACAACGCAGGAAAGTCGCCATGAAGTAAAAGTAAAAGCAGAGGAAAAATATGAATCAGCAAGAGAAGAAGGAGATTTCGAATTAATGTTAAAATATTCCAAGCAGTTTATCAGGTTAACAAAAGATATGGCTGAAGAATCCAAAGAATTAATTGCAGCACTCGGCATGCCAGTCATTCAGGCACCTTGTGAATCAGACGCACAAATAACGTATCTTTGCAAAGTTGGCGATGTCTGGGCTGCATCATCCACAGATTTTGATACGCTTTTACACGGCTGTCCAAGAATGCTTACAAACTTAACATTATCTCAAAAAAGAAAAACATCCACAGGTGCAACAGTCACTGTATTTCCAGAGCTAATAGAACTCAATCAAGTTCTCAACACATTGAAAATAAACCAAGATCAATTAATAGCTCTCGGTATTTTAACAGGAACAGATTATCACAAAGGCATTCACGGCGTTGGTCCAAAGAAGGCATTAAAGATAGTTACAGAATTTAAAACACCTGAAAAAATATTTGAAAAGTATCCACTTGAAGATCAGGATTGGAGAGAAATCTTTGATTTATTCAAGAACATGGAAGTAAAAAAGAATTATAAGCTCGAATGGAATCCTCCAGACATAAAAAAAGTTCTCAAGATTTTAGTTGAGAGAAATGAATTCTCAGAAGAAAGAGTAATAGGGGCAATTAACAAGATGATAGGAAATTCAACAAAAGCAAAAATAACGCCAGACCAGAAGGGGTTAGGTTCCTGGTTGTAAGATGGTTGCTTGGCAGTCTTTAATGTTTGTTGTTATTGTATTAACAGCTCTAGGCACAATAGTATCAAAAAAAACATTATTTAGAGAACACGCAATGGAGTTCTCTGCAACACTCTCATTAGTTATTGCAGTATTTTCTCTTCCATTAATACCCTTTGTTGATTTCACTATTCCAAGAAGTTATTGGCTGATATTGTATATGGTTTCTTTATTTGCCACAATAGGATTTCTATTAATCGCAAAGGCTACAAGGCACCTTGAAATATCTTCATCATCTCCCCTCTTTGCGTTTTCACCAGTAATAACTGCTGTATTGGCATTCTTCTTTCTGAGCGAGCATTTGACTATAGTACATTTTGGAGGCTTGGCATTAGTGTTTATTGGGTCTTACTTCCTTGAGATGAAACCAAGAAAATCAATGCTAAAAGAGATGGCTACTCCGATAAAAACAATGATAAAATCAAAATACATTCATTTCATGTTCATAGCATTATTTCTTTATGGTATTGGAGATATTGTTGAAAGATTTATGCTTAACACGTCAAATCCAAGCCACATAACAACTATTACATTCTTCTTTATTATTCATATGTTTATGGCAATAAACTTTATTATTTTATTGACAGTTTATCATAATGGTTTTGCAGGAATAAAGCATGGATTGAAATCTGCCGGTTATCTTATTTTTTTGATGGCGGTAATCGCATTTATAGGAAGATTTTTAACAATGTATGCAGTTTCAATCCCTGCTGCACAGATTGCGTTGGTTTCAGCATTAAAAAGAGGAAGTATAGTACTCTCAACCTTCTTTGGTGGAGAAATATTCAAAGACAAGCATATCAAGCAAAGAACGCTTGCAGCATTGGTCATGGTAATAGGAGCAATTTTGATTGCATTGTAAAATGACAACATTAAAGGAATCCTTGGTAAATGTTAGAATTGTGACAAAAAAAGAATCAGAATTCGTTCCAAAATCCTTTGATGTCGTTGGTGATATTGCCATCTTCAACGAATTTCCAGAAGAATTAAAGAAAAAAGAAAAGAAAATTGCAGAGCATCTCTTGCAGAAGCATGCAAACATCAAGGTTGTTGCAAGAAAATCGGGAAAATACTCAGGAAAGCTTAGAACACCAAAAATAACGCTTCTGACTGGCGAAAAACGCAAGGAAACCATGCACAAGGAGTCTGGTTGTACATTCAAGCTAGACGTAGAAAAATGTTATTTCTCAACAAGAACAGGAACTGAAAGAATACGAATTGCAAAACAAACTAAAAAAGGAGAATCTGTTCTCGTCATGTTCTCTGGAATAGGAGCCTTCCCAATAATGATTGCAAAAAAATCAAAAGTACGGGATATTTATGGTATAGAACTAAACAAAATTGCACACAAATATGCGGAAAAGAATGTTGTTCTGAACAAAGTAAACAACATCAAGTTATTTCAAGGAGAAGTAAAAAAAGTTCTTCCAAGAATAAAGAAGAAATTTGATAGAATTGTTATGCCTCTTCCAAAAACAGCGGAAGCTTATTTAGCACTCGCATTAAAATCTTTAAAGAAATCTGGAGTAATCCATTTGTATTTATTTGCACAGGAAAAAGAATTCAGAGAAATAAAAGAAAAATACAAAAAACAATTCAAATCAATAAAGATTATCAAAGCAGGAAATTATTCCCCACATACCTTTAGAGTATGTCTCGATCTTAAAACTTAACGAACTTTTTTATTCTTTTCGAATTGCGAACAACCTTGGTTAAGCGAGCCATGTCTTTTACATCAACAATCAAAGGAACTCTGCTGAATCGATTCCCATGGTATACACAAAACCTCAAGGCCTTCTCACCAGAATCAAATTCTAAAAGCTGGATTGTAGGATCATGATACTTGCATTGAATGCCAACTTCTTCAGTAACCATCCCTTTGCCAAAATGGAATTCAAACTTCCTTGGAACAGTTCTTTTTTTCATCTAAAAGTCAAACTCAACTTCTTTTTTAATCTTCAATGCGCTAGGAGCTTCTCCACCATGCCAGCTTCTCTTCGGGTGCACGCGCATAGGATAAATTCTCTCGCTATTATCATCAAGAAGTATTGCACCGCCTTTTGCATTCGGTAAATTATTCAAATAACTTGCAATATCACTTGTCAAGTACGTCTGCATCATGCTGTTTAATGCCTGAATATCCATGCTACTCGTCAATTTATGGCTCAGGATAATATCACTTTGTGTCAAAACATCTTTGTGAATCTCTCCTGGCTGTTGTGTAACAAGTACTAAACTAATTCCAGGCTGTCGTCCTTCTCGTAACAACTGCACCAAAGCATCAGTCGCAGGAGTCTTACCCTCTTTCGGCAGGAACTCATGAGCCTCATCAATCATGATCCAAACCATTGGCTTATCCTGTTTCGTTTCTTCACTAAAAAAACTATGAGAACTTTCAATATCTTGCATTTCTTCTGATTTTCGTGCAGCAATTCTTTCAGCAAGCAGCTTCTTGCACACTATTCCAATAACCAAACCTTTGGTACTCCAGTCTCCAGAAGTTTGTGTATAACAACTAATATCCAGAACATTCACGCTTCCAGGTTTCATCAGTTCTTCAATGGTTGTTCCGTACTCAGCAAATAAGCCCCATTTGTTTGCAGCAAAGAATCTGTTTTCAACGGCATTCTTAACATCTTGTGTGCTTTTCTTGTCATTGTTAACAGCATCAATGACATCATCGATGGAAAAATCTTTCTTGTGTTCTTTCAGTTGTGTGGTCACGCGTTCAATCAAAACACCAATAGGATCAGTTATCTTAACATCAAAGACATTACACCAATCACCAGCATCAAGCTCACTCGTGCGTATTGCAAATGGAAAGTCAGTAGGTATTCCTTTTTGTTTATATTCCTCATAGTAACCCTCCGGTGTAAAGATGTTTATCTTCATCCCTTCTGGTCGTAACTGCCATTTCTCGAGATGTTTTTCCTGTCGTGTGTTTGGATATCTCATCGTCCAGAATATCCCCATTGTATCGAAGAATAAAACAGTAAGATTCTTTTTAACTTCTTCAGGCATTCTTGCAATCTCTTCCGCGATAACTGAAGCAGAGTAAGACTTTCCTGAATTGTGAGATATTATACCATTAGCAATGAAAGAATTATTTTTAGGTACCTGTAAATCAAAAACTTCGTTAATTCCATTAATGTAGGAGATATCCTTTATCTTTGAACAGACTAAATTTTTTGAAAGATAGTCTGTGTTTTTTCTTCTCGGAACTGGGCCAAATTTATGATTCATTAGTCGCTTATGTTTAAACTTGCTAAAAATGCCTATCTTTTGTAAATTCTTAATAGAATGATTGTCTGAAATAAATAGCCTATAGCTTTCAAAAGTTTTTCCATTTGCTTTAGAAAACCTTTTTCTTATGACCGATTCAATATCAAAATGTTTAAGGATCATTTGCAAATCTGATAAAAACTCCTTTGATTTTGAGTCATACTCTGCTTCTCTTCCGTCTTCAGGTATAAATCCATCACAGCAAAATAAAGCAGAAACAAAGTTAGATTTAAACCTATTTGAGCTTTCAAATACAATTGTTGGAACTCTTATTATGCCTGCTTTTTTCCCTAAAGGAACTCCTAACTCATTGAATTTTTTTATAACTTTTTGATGTTTACTTTCAATAACTTCGCAATTACAATCTTTTCTTTTATACCTTTTTGCAGTAATTTTAAACTCTTTTTCTAAATCATCTTTTGCAATTTTTAAAACTTCATCACAAGCATTAAATATTCTAAGTCTTGCCTTTTTTCCATTATACTTGTAACCTCTTCCATCAATAAATTCTCCTTTTCTTATATTCATTGTCCCATCTGCCAATAAAAAACCAAGAAGTCTAGCAATTCTTACGCTTTCTTTATCGTTTTTAACTTCTGGAACGCTAGTTACAGAAACAATAGTATCTCTATAATCTAACTCTGATGCATCTTTCCACAATAATGTTTTATTATTTGAAAATAACAAAGGATGTTCCTTCGTCATTGTTATAGTTTTACCATCTGAAAATTCAACCTTTACAAGATTTTCATCTTTTATGGGGTATCTTAGAAGCTTTGCTTTTTCAAATTCAAAATCTCTCTTTTCTGTGTTGAAAGAAAGCACCAAATCTTTGTTTTCATCAAAGTCTCGTATGTCTTTGAAGCCCTGGTCTGTAAATATCTTTGTGTTTCCAGTAAGACATCCGCGTTTACCGCATATCATCATGACATGTGTTTTTGCAACATCTAAGAATACTTCAGTGCTCAAAGAAGTAGTCGGTCCCATGGTAACATAGAGTTTCCCTAAATAAGCAGTTGCTCTATCTCCAAATTGAAGAAACTCTTCCTGATTTCTTCCGACAATGATTTTATGGACCAGAAACTTTCACCTCTTAAAAATAGGTTAATCGGCAGAGTTTAAAATCTTTGCCTAATCAACCATACCCTTCAAATGAGGCAGCTCTTTTTCTATGAAAGCAATTATTTCCTTTTTGTATTCTGAATTCAACGATATGCCCGTAAATTGTGGTTTCTTATAGACCAAAAGGAACTTACTTTTAGATAATTCCTTTATTGCTTCATCAAGATGCTGGAATCGTTTAAAATGCTCAAGCCTGTCATACTTATGCCCCCAATTATTTTTTCTTGCTAGTTTGAACATTATTTGGGCTTTCTCAAGATTAAGACTGACTAATGGCATCGAAAGCTTTAACTAATCTAATTTATAAATATTAGCATTAATGAAAAGATTATTCATTTATAGAAACATTTATATATCACATTATAAATAAAAATATAAACATACAAAATGAAAGCGAAAAAAAACAAATCGATATTTTTAGAATACCTTGGAGATACATCAGAATTAAGGGTTTTAGACTTTTTTATAGATAACCATTTTTTCGATTACCCTTTAACAGAAATAGCAAGGGAAAGTAACGTGAGCTATAACTCTTTAACATCTTTCTTTCCTGATTGGATTGAAAAAAAAATAGTAACAAAAACAAGAAAGATAGGAAAGTCTGATTATTTCAAGCTTAATATGAATAACTCGTTTATCAAGAATTTAATAAAACTTGACTGGAGCCTCACGAAAAAAACATCACTTCCAGAAACAAAAGAAGAGGAACTCATAATCTAGCAATAACTATTTAAAACCCTCTTCCCCAGGTTCTTCTATGTCTATGAATCGGTTTAAAACAGTTATTCTCCTTGCAGCCCTATCAGGCCTTATATTACTTATAGGTGGCTGGATAGGTGGTCAAGCTGGCTTAACAATAGCTTTAGTTTTAGCAGTGCTCATGAATTTTTTCTCCTATTTCTTCTCAGGAAAGATGGTGCTTGCAATCTATCGTGCAAAGCCTCTTGCAAAATCAGATGCTCCTGGTATTCACAAGATAGTTGAAGACTTGGCAAAGAAAGCAGGCATTCCAAAGCCAAAAATTTATGTTATTCCAACAGAAGCACCAAATGCCTTTTGTACAGGACGTAATCCTAAAAATTCAGTAATAGCAGTAACGCACGGCATTTTAAAATTGCTGAATAAAAAAGAACTTGAAGGTGTTCTCGCTCATGAATTAAGCCATGCAAAAAATAGGGATATCTTAATTTCAACAATAGCAGCAACATTGGCAGCAGTCATCATGTATGTTGCATCCATGGCAAGGTTTGCAGCAATGTTTGGAGGAATGCGAAATAATGATAATGGCCCAAATATCTTACAAATTTTAATCTTAGCAATTATTGCACCTCTCGCTGCAATGGTTATTCAACTTGCAATTTCACGTTCTCGTGAATTTCTTGCAGATGAAACTTCAGCGAAACTAACAAAAGAGCCACAACATCTTGCGAGTGCATTGCTTAAATTAGAAGAATACTCCAAAAGAATTCCATTAAAATTTGGTAATCAGGCAACTGCACATTTATTTATAGTAAACCCTCTAACAGGAAGACAGATGGCGAATTTTTTCTCCACACATCCAAGCACAAAAGATAGAGTAGAAAGATTAAATGCAATGAAATCTTAAATTACTTCTTCAGCCATTCAATCTCTTCCTCATCAAGCTTTAATTCAGGCAGTTTATTGTGCCGTGCCATCAGCTTCAAGTAAGGCAGATCTTCCTTGAAAAATCCTTTCTTAGAAGTATGTGTTTTCGCAGCAAGTTTCTCAGAAATTACTTTCCCTTTAGCATTCCTCTGGTTGCTCATCCATATCCTTAAAGGCCTGCTGCTGCGTTTATACACGACCTGCCCTTTCTTATTCTCATGCTTAGCCAAGGCCACTCCAGAACTCAACAACTGATAGATATAAACTAAATACCTCCAATGCTGCCATCGCATTATTCTTCGTGAAAATATATCTGCTCTGCTTAATGCATCATAAGCACTAACTAACTCTTCCCCAGAATATTCATAAGGAATATTTTGATCAAGCCATAAAATGACTTCTTTGTAATCCTCAGAAATAGTATCATACACTCCTTGTACATTCTCCCACTTCGAACTCTTCAGAACAATCGTCATTGCATCCATAATATTACTTTGTTTTTCACGTTCATTTGCATCTGCATCCTCAGTCAATTCAACTTTTCCAGTGCAAGCATGTATCTGCAGGTCATTGATAGCAGCTCGCAAATCTCCACCAACTCTTCGTGCAATAACACGCAAATCATTTTCATCATATTTTATTTTTTCCGCCTTGCATATCTTCTCAAGAATAATCACAATCGCAAGATAATCAAAAGGATAAAATTCAATCAACTCTGCCTTCTTTCGTACACTGTTTAATTTACTTGTCCATGGATCTTCAGCAGTAAGGACTATAGGATAGGTGTTGTCAGTAAGCAACTTAACAAGCGCCTGCACTCCACCGCGATCTTCATTCCCAGCAATGCCATTCACTTCATCAACGAGAATAATCTTGTCTTTCTCAAAAAGACTTTTTTGTCCAAGACTTCCACCAATAACTTTGTTCACACTCTCAGCATCTCTGAAATCAGAAGCATTCATTTCAATGAGCTCATAGTCTCCCTCTCGGGCAATAACCTCAACGCTGTTCGTTTTTCCCGTTCCTGTCGGGCCATACACAAGAGCAACGCCTCGTTCTTCTATCGTCTTCTTGAGCTTCGCAAAAGCAGGACTCGTAATCATATCTCCAAGAGATTTCGGTTTGTATTTCTCAGACCAAGGTTTCATGTACACCACACCTGGTATTTTCTGTTTCCATAATACGAATTAACATTGCTCCCAATGGTGCTAAATACTTGTCTGCGAGATGCACAGCATTAAAAAATCTTTTAGGAATAACAAGAGGAAAATATCTATCAGGTATTTTACTTACTTCATAATCGATATGACCTCTTTCATAAGCTAAAGCAAGCTTAAACTCATAGAAATCAGCCTCACGCATTTTTTCAGCCACTTCGAGTGCATCATCAACCAAAGGGCTTAATTCTCTCAAACCGTTTACTATGTCTTGAACTGAACGTGCATGATCCAGCAAATAATTATAATTATGTAGTTCGAAATCATTAATGTCAGCACCGCAGTCACCAAACAGACGAGGAGATATCTTCCAATCTTTTTCTTGATTGAAACGTTCTTCTAATGTCCATCTTCGTTGTTCAGTCATTTTTTATGTAATAATCCAAAACTAGCGAGCATCGCTTCAAGCTGGATGAACTCATCGCTTCCTTCAACAAGATGAAATTCAATTTCTCCGCATTTCTCAATCATTCGGAGTTTTGTAACACCATCAATATCAAGAGTCAATACTTCCGCCTGTATCTGCTTAATCATATCCATACCACCTAATCCATAGGTCAGCATAACATCCAGCATTTTGTCTCGTGCCTTCTTGAAGTCTCCTGCAAGTGCCATCTTCAATATAATATCAACTTCTTTCGGCTTTGCAAAATTTGAAACATCATAAATCATGCTCGCGCTAATTTCATTTCCAAGAACAGAGCAGCTTTGTAAGGTATTAATTGCTCTTCGCACATCACCTTCACTCACATCAAACAAAGCATTTTTCGCATCTTCATTCAAAGTTAATCCTTCATTCTTTGCAATGCCTTCCATGATATGTTTGATTTCTTCTCTACTTAATGGTTTGAATCTAAAAACAGCGCATCGACTTTGAATAGGATCAATAATCTTGCTTGAAACATTGCAGCTTAACACAAATCTCGCAGTTCCAGAATAGGTCTCCATAGTTCTTCGCAACGCCTGCTGTGCTTCTTTCGTTAGTGAGTCACACTCATCAAGATAAACAATCTTTGGTAAGTGAGTATCAACAGACTTTGTTCGTGCAAAATCTTTCACTTTATTTCGAATAACATCAATCCCTCGTTCATCACTTGCATTTAAATCCAAAAAATTATTTCTCCAATTATCACCAAACAATTCCTTTGCCAGAACTAAGGACAAGGTTGTTTTTCCAATCCCAGCAGGACCTGCAAACATCAAGTGAGGCATATTCTCCTTTTCAACAAAAGCCTTTATGCGTTTCACAATATCCTTCTGTCCATACACATCTGAGAACTTGGAAGGTCGGTACTTTTCAGTCCAGATTTGTAGAGAATTTTCAACCATCTTTTTGTTCTGACAAACCCAATTTATAAGTTTTATTGGCTTGGAAAGCGAATACGCTTTATTGAACAGCACAAGGTATTTAAACCTCTTTTAAAGAAGACACGTAATATGTATGATTTCAAGCATGTTGAGCAGGAAGTCCAAAAAATCTGGGAAAAAAACAAAAAAGAGCTGGAAGCTTCCATACATTTCGATAAGAAAAAGAAAATATTCTCTTTTCTCGAAGGCCCTCCAACAGCAAACGCCCCTCCAGCACTGCATCACATTGAAGTTCGTGTTTTCAAGGACTTATTTTGCAAGTACAAGTTCATGAATGGTTTCACAGTTCCAAGAAAAGGCGGTTGGGATTGTCATGGTCTTCCAGTCGAAGTGCAAATGGAAAAAAAGCTTGGCTTGAACTCAAAAAAAGAAATTCTTGAGTATGGTGTTACAAAATTCATTAAGGAATGTAGAGAAAGTGTTTTCAGTTACATAAAAGAGTGGGAAAAGAACACAAAGAAAATTAATTATTTGATTGACTTGAAAAAGCCGTATGTTACATTAGAAAATGAGTACATTGAAAGTGAATGGTGGGCATTAAAAGAATTATATAAAAAAGGTCTTCTCTACGAAGGAAAGAAAGTCATGCCATATTGCCCAAGATGTGAAACTCCTTTAAGCACACATGAAGTTTCTCAGGGGTACAAAGATGTTTCAGATCCAGCAGTCGTTGTAAAATTTAAATCAAAAGATTTTGAAAACACTTACTTTCTCGCGTTTACAACTACTGCATGGACACTTCCTTCAAACTTGGCGCTTGCAGTTAACAAAAAAATAATGTATGCCAAAGTAAATCATGAAGGTACAAATTACATTCTTGCAAAAGATTTGGTAAGCAAATACTTTGAAAATGAGAAAATCCTGCAGGAAATCCACGGCAAGGATTTAGTAGGAAAGTCCTACGAGCCAATATTTGACTACTTTAAGCCTAAATTCAAAAGCACAAAAGCATGGACGATTATCGCAGCAGACTTTGTCAACACAAATGACGGCACAGGTATTGTTCACATGGCTCCAGCATTTGGCGAAGATGATTTCAACGCCTGTGAAAAAAATGGAATTCCTTTCATACAACCCATAACAGAATCAGGAAAGTTCACTGCCGAAGTCAAAGACTTCGAGGGGTTGTTTGTCAAGGCAGCTGATTACAAGATAATTGGATGGTTAAACGAACATGGAGTTTTATTTAAGAAAGAAAAGTACAGGCACTCTTATCCACATTGTTGGCGTTGTGAAACTCCATTAATTTATTATTCAACAGATTCTTGGTTTATAAAAGTAACAGCAATAAAAGATAAATTAATCAAGAATAACAAAAAAATAAAATGGTATCCTTCACATATCAAAGACGGAAGATTTGGTAATTGGTTAGAAGAAGCACGAGATTGGGCATTATCGAGGAAGAAATTCTGGGGAACACCATTACCAATTTGGAGATCTGAAGACGGAGAAGATATTGTTGTCGGTTCTATTGCAGAACTTGAAAAGTTATCTGGAAGAAAGGTCACAGACTTGCACAAACCAATCATTGATGAAATCATAATAAAAAAAGGAAATAAAACGTACAAGCGTGTTCCAGATGTCATTGACACATGGTTTGACTCTGGTTCAGCGCCATTTGCGCAATTGCATTATCCTTTTGAAAACAAAGATTTATTTGAAAAGTTCTTTCCGTACGATTTCATAGCAGAAGCAATAGACCAAACAAGAGGATGGTTCTACACCTTGCACGTCCTCGCAACAGCCTTATTTGACAAGCCAGCCTACAAGTCAGTTGTCTGTGCAGGCCACATTGTTGATGAAAAAGGCGAGAAAATGTCCAAGTCAAAAGGCAATGTCTTAGTGCCAGACCAAGTCTTCGATGCGGTTGGCGTTGATGCTGTCAGAATGCAGATGTTTGCAACTGATGTCGGAGATCCAAAGAAATTTTCAGTGCATGTCGTAAGTAATGCAGTCCTTCCATTCCTGAACATTTTATACAACACATATATCTTCACAAAAGAGTCAGTCAAGCCAACAACGAAGAAACCAGCAAAGATGCCGATAGAAGACAAGTGGGTCTTATCCAAACTAAACACGCTCATCAAAGAAGTAACAAACGACCTTGAAAATCACAAGTATGATGGATGCATACGAAACTTTATCCAATTCATCAATGAAGATTTTTCAAGATGGTATATCAAGATAATAAGAGATCGTGCTTTAGAGGAAGATAAATCTCTTAGTTATGTTCTTACTGAAATATTTTCAAAGCTAACAAAATTACTCGCACCATTTGCTCCATACCTGCCAGAATATATTCATACCGATTTGTTCAAAAGTAAAACATCAATACACTTAGAATCATGGCCAAAACCAAATGAAAAAGAGATTGACAAAAAATTAGAATCAGCAATGGCACTTGCCAAAGACATAACATCTCGCATACTTGCAGAAAGGGAAGCAAAGCAGATTGGTGTGCGTTGGCCTTTGTCAAAGGCAACAGTCTCTCTTCCAAAAGAACAGCACAAAGACCTTGAAAAGCTTGTAGAATTAATCAAGTCGCAATCCAACATCAAAGAAGTAGAAATCAAGACGACAAAAGAACTTGAAGTAAAACTTGATACACACATAACCAAAGAACTTGAAACAGAAGGATTCTACAGAGAAGTCTCAAGAAAAGTACAAGCATTGAGAAAACAAGCAGGATTAATCAAGGCAGATGAAATTTCTTTAGTTATTGATGCAGAGCATGATATTAAGGACTTTGAAAAAGAACTAAAGGAACGCGTTGGAGCAGTAAACCTTGCCTTTGGAGCTATTTCTGGCAAGTTTGAAGTTACTTCTGAAGAAAAAATCAAAGGAAAAGTTTTCAAGATCGCTTTTAATAAACTGTAATACAAAATGACAAGCCTCAAAGAGAAAGTCTTGCAGTATTATTCTCTCGTAGATTCAAGGTCTTTCGATGAACTGTTTAAACTTTTTGCAGACAATATAGTCTACTTAAGATGCGAAGAAAAAATTGAAGGCATAAATAATTTTAAGAAATTTTACCTAAAAGAGAGAAGTATAGTTGGTAAGCACAATCTCGAGGAAGTACATATCCTGCCAAAGGGCGTCCTTACAAAAGGAATTTTCAAAGGAGAAAATGAAAAGAAAGATAAGTTAGTATTAAAGTTTGTTGACTTTTTTTATTTTGATGCTCAAGGAAAGATTTGCAAAAGAGAAACGTACCTTGCTTCTGGGTTTAATCTTACAAAATAGGCGCAGAAAGGTAAAACTTTAATTCTTAGGAATTGTTATATCTTGCGTAATGCAAAGTTCTGGTTTGCACGTATGATCAGTATCAACGAGACTTTTGAAAGTAAAATTTCCTGTAAGAGTAATGATATCACCATCTCCATCCTCTATTTCTTTTTTAATTCTATCTTGAGCATGAGCCATATTATCCCACTGATAACCAGTAAGAGACTCTACAGTAGGGTTTCCAATATTTTCTTGTGGAATAACGTCCACAAATAAAGTCGTACAGGGTTGTGCATTTGGTTCATTTGGAATTCCTGGATCATATTCACTTCGAACGTGTATAGGAGCACCATGCACTTGAATGTTCATTCCTTCATACCTATCAGGATGTTGTAAAACGTGTGCCAAGTCTGCATTTAAGTAAAATTTACCACGCCATCCTAGTTCACTAGCATCTTTAATAATATCATCAATAGAAGTTTCCCATGGAGAGAAGCTAACTCTTTCGCCAGATACTCTGTTGTCTACTTCAACAAGAGAATCTTTAAGATACATAGTATATCCTTTATTGGCGAGAAATTCTCCAAAAACTCGAATAGGCTCTTCATCACCATCAAATATTTCACGCATGACTAAAGAATAATGATAAAATTCTTCTCCTAAATAAAAACCAATATTTATCCCATTTTTATCATCACCATCGCTGATTCCTACAAAATTATTATCAAGCACAGGGATAGAATGGAGTAAAATATTTTTGCCAACATATTTCTCAGGAGAAGTTCGTAAATCAGTAAGGTCGACTTCTTGGTAGAGCTTACCTTGTTTCTCAATATATGCTTCAGAAGGTACAGGCGTCTCTGTAATCACAGGAGCAGAAGTATTCTGATGGTGACATTGTGCACCCAAAGAAGTTAAAACTGCAAGTCCCAAGAGTCCGTTACGTACTTTTTTATTCATTATTTTCTCTTTGCCACCATTGTTGCACCAAAAGCAATTAGTCCCGCAAGGCCAATTCCAGCAATGCTAAGACCCCAATAAAGACCTAAATCTGCATTAGCATTAATAGCATTGCGCGCGTCTCTTGCTTCATCTTGCAGTACTAAACTTTCTAATTCTGATGTGCGAGTATCAAACTGAGCAGCAAAATCTTTATCATCACGATATGCTATAATTGAATTATAAGAACCGCCCTTTTCTCGAATCATTGCCCATACTCCAGCTTGAAGAGTATCAATTTGTGTGAGCACGGGGTGTGCTGTATAAATCTCATGGGTCTTTGTTTTAGCATGATAAATGATAACAGGACTAGCAACAAAGCCTGCAAGTGCAAGCGCTAAACCACCTATTTTTGCAGTCTTATCGGGTATGTTCATTGTCATTCCTCCAACATATCGTAGACAAAAGGTATATTGTTTCTTTTTAAACCTTACTCCTTTAACCACTCTTTAATGACAGTCTTAATTTAAATACATTTATAAATGGTTATACTAGAATATATACAACTTAAAAGGGGGCATTTATAAGTCGGGGGTACACAACAAAATGCCAAAGCAAATCCAAAAAACAGTCAAAGCGAGACAAAAGCTCGACATAAAAATTGTAAATATTGTATGCTCATCTTCATTGGGACAAGACATACCTCTCATCAGATTAGCAGAAACTCTGCCAAATACAGAGTACAACCCAGAACAATTCCCTGGTTTAATTATGCGCATTAAAGAGCCAAAGACATCTGCGTTAATATTCTCTTCAGGAAAGATAGTAAATACAGGAGCAAGATCTCTTGGAAAAGTTAGAGAATCAATTGACAGGATAATCGAAAATCTTGCGAAAGTTAATGTTAAAATAAAAATCCAGCCAAAGATAGAAGTTCAGAATATGGTTGGTTCAGGCAGCGTTGGCATGGACTTAAACTTGAACTCCTTGGCAATGGAACTCGAAAATACAGAATACGAACCAGAACAATTCCCTGGACTTGTTTATAAACTTGCAGGAACAAGGGCAACGTTCTTGCTTTTCAGCAATGGAAAGATTGTTTGCACGGGAACTCGTTCAGAAACAAAGCTCAAAGAAGCTGTAACGCAGCTTATTGAAGTTCTTAAGAAGAAGCGCTAAGCTTCTTCAGTTAATTTTATTCTAAACTTTGTGGTTTTGTATGCAAGTACACTCGGTAAGTCTTTTTCTCAACTTCATCTACAAGACAAGTTCCTTTATTTTGTCCCCAATAAACGAGATGAGAACCAAGCTTTCGAGATGTGCCGTAAAGACCATAGGTCTCTAGCTGCTTGCCAGTTACAATTGTTCCTCGTGGTATCTCTTTTAGTTCTAATAAGTCTGAAAGCTCCATGAATTGATGAATGATAAGTAGTTTATAACACTTTTCTCTATTCTTTCCTAGCTACTTCTCAAATATACTTACCACACCAATTAAACTTTTAAATACTACTCTATGATATTTTCTTCCTAAACAATTTTTCAAGGGGGTCCAAGATTGGTGAATGCTCAAGAGCAGATAGAAAAGTTCCAGGAATTCTTAGAGATGAACTATCAAAAGCAAATTCATTCTCTTGTAAAACAAGGTGCACGTTCTATTACTGTTGATTTTAATAACCTTGCAATGTATGACCCAATTCTTGCCGAAGAACTTCTTAATGAACCTGAAGAAACAGCCAAAGCAGCAGAAATCGCATTATCACAATTTGACATTCCAGATAAATCTATAAAAGTAAGATTTTCAAACACCCCAATTTCGCAAAACATCAAAATAAAGAATATTAGAAGCGAGCATATTGACAAGTTTATTTCATTTGAAGGGTTGGTAAGACAATCTTCAGATGTAAGGCCGCAATTAATTTCTGCAAAGTTTGAATGTCCTTCCTGCGGCAATAACATCACTATCCCGCAACTCGATGAAAAATTCAGGGAGCCAACAAGATGTTCGTGCGGAAGAGTTGGAAGATTCAAATTAGTTGATAAGTTATTAGTAGATTCACAACGTTTAGTTCTTGAAGAACCATCAGACACTCTTGACGGTGGAGAGCAGGCAAAAAGACTTGCAATTTACTTGCGAGATGATTTAGTAGAACCAAAGATGGAAAAAAAGACAACGCCAGGTTCAAGAGTCAAAGTGTATGGCATAGTGCGAGAAGTCCCAATTCCCTCTAAAACAGGGGGGCAATCAACAAGATATGATCTTTGTCTTGAGGCAAATAATGTTGAACCAGGAGACACAACATACGATGAAATTGAACTCAGTGAAGAAGACCTTGCAAAGATAGACCAATTATCAAAGGATCCAAAAATATATGAAAAATTCACAGCTTCAATAGCACCTTCCATCATGGGTCATGATGACATCAAAGGCGCTTTGATTCTTCAATTAATGGGAGGGGTAAGGAAGGAAACTGCAGACGGGCAAAAAATCAGAGGCGACGTTCACATCCTTCTTGTTGGAGATCCAGGAGCTGCAAAATCAACAATGCTTAAATTCATTGAAGCAGCTGCACCAAGAGCTCGTTATGTTGTTGGTCGTGGAGCAACGTCTGCAGGAATTACTGCGAGTGTTGTTAGAGATGAATTCATTCGTGGTTGGGCTCTTGAAGCAGGAGCAATTGTTCTCGCAAGTGGTGGTTTCTTGTTGTTAGATGAGATGGATAAAATGTCAGACGAAGACACGTCTGCTATGCACGAAGCAATGGCCCAACAAACGGTGACAATAAGTAAAGCAAACATTCAGGCAACACTTACAGCACGAACATCAGTGCTCGCAGCCGCAAACCCAAAGTTTGGTCGTTTTGACCCATACCAGCCAATAGCAGCACAAATCAACTTGCCACCAGCGTTAATTAACAGATTTGATTTAATCTTTCCAGTACGAGACTTGCCAGACAAAGAAAAAGACACGGCAATTGCAACACATGTTCTCGAGTTACAGTACAATCCAAAATCAAAAGAAGGAGAAATTGACATAGAATTTATGAGAAAATACATTGCGTATGCAAAACAGAATATTCATCCAAGACTAACACCAGGAGCTATTGAAGAAATACGTGATTTTTATGTTGGATTGAGAAACTCTGCCTCATTTGGGGATGCAGAAGCAGTAAGGCCAATTCCAATTTCAGCACGTCAACTTGAATCGTTAGTGAGGCTTGCAGAAGGATCAGCAAGGATAAAACTATCGAATAAAGTGCAGAGAACAGATGCAAAGAAAGCAATTGCAGTCATGAGATACTGTTTGATGCAGGTCGGTATGGACCATGAGACAGGGCAGATTGACATTGACAGGATTTCAACGGGAATTCCAGCATCAACAAGAAACAAGATTCACACAATTCGCGAAATAATCAACTTATTTGAATCACGTGGTAAAAAATCGATACCTGTAGAAGATATTGTAGCAGAAGCAACAGATAAAAAAATCACAGAATCGCAAGTTGAAGAAATAATTGAAAAACTCAAGAGAGAAGGAGAGATTTATGAGCCAAGGAGAGGCTTCATAAGCAAGATATAATGGCTTTTGACACACAGCTCCAGCAGGGTACGCAACCAATTCAACGCCAAACAGCACATAAAATCTGGCTTTCAAATCTCAATAATGGAAGATACACGCAAGGTTTCAAGTCACAAGAAAGTTTCTCGCCAAGTTATGTTGAGATTGGTAAATTGCAAATATCACGCGTGAACATTGTTGCAACGGTTGTTGATGTTTTCAAAAGTGAAGATGGAAACTATTTCTCATTCACGCTCGATGATGGCACAGCAACAATACGATTTAAAGCATTTAATGAAGACACGAACAAACTCCTCAACATTGAAAAAGGAAATCTCGTTCTCGTCATCGCACGTGTAAGAGAATATCAAGGAGAATTATACCTAGCACCAGAGATTACAAAAATACTAAAAGACCCAAATTTTGAATTAATAAGAAAAGCAGAATTATTGAGAAGTTTTGGTAAGCCAGAAAAACTCAATGCAAGTCTAACAGTTGCACAACCTTCACAAGCAGTGCTAACAACACAGCAAGACCTTTCACATGAGCAATTACGACAGAAAGTCATCGATATTTTATTGCAAAACGATGAAAAAGGTGCAGAGATTTCTACAATAGCAAGATCAATCGAAAATACTGATCAAGCAACAGAAACAGTTATGAAAGAATTAGTTCTCGAAGGGGAAATTTATCAGAGCAAACCTGGATTCTACAAAGCAATCTAAACAAAACCCTTAAAAGAAGCTCTTTCTCCGTTAGTTTATGGACTATGAAGAACTCTTAAAGGAAGCAAAGAAGCAATTGCCTGAGATAATAGAATCAAGCAATAGATTTGAAATACCTACGGTAAAAGGCCATATAGAAGGCACTAAAACAATTATAACAAACTTCCAGCAAATAGTAGATCAATTACGAAGGCCCAAAGAACAGCTCTTAAAATTCTTGCAAAGAGAACTTGCAACTCCAGCAGTCATGGACGGCCCAAGGTTAATCCTCGGAAGGAAAATGCCCTCATCCCAAATTAATCATAAAATAGAATTATACTGTAAGGATTTCGTATTGTGCAAAGAATGCCATAAACCTGATACAGTAATAATCAAAGACGGAAGAATTATGCTTCTCAGATGCACAGCCTGCGGAGCAAAACATCCAATTAAATCAAAAATATGATGTATGTAAAAATTCACAGGTCAGAGCACTCAGTCATAACTGCAGTTTGTGATAAATATCTTCTTGGCAAAACAATAAGTCAAGGCAATGCCGAGTTATCTATCACAGAAAGTTTTTACAAGGGAGAATTAAAAGACAAGCAAGAGGTAATTGCAATTCTCAAAAAAGCTTCAAATGTCAACCTAGTCGGTGAAGAGTCAGTGTCTTGTGGCATCGAAGCAAATATAATTACAGAAGATCATGTAATAGTTATAGGAGGAATACAACATGCCCAGTTCTACTCTCTCAAGTAACGCACTCAACTACAGATACAAACCTCCAAAAGACAAGCACGCATTGTATTGGGAAGCAAAAATTCAGCTGCGTCCATTAAATGAAGAACTCATACGTATTGTTATTGCCATGATTGACAAAAGAGATGATGTTAGAATTGCAAGAATAGAATTACTCAAGACAGGCATAGACATATATCTTTCATCTAGAAAGTTTGCAGCAATCATAGCCAAAAGACTCAAATTAAGATACAAGACTGGCAAAGTTTTGGTTACAAAACAACTCTTCTCAAGAAGCAGGCAGACAAGCAAAGATATTTATAGGGTTACGGTCTTATTCAGATTAAACTGAAAGAGGCGATACAATGAGGATTCTAAGTAGTATAGCAATATTTATCATTCTAATTTCTATCCCTGTATTCGCAGAAACCTTTCAGTTTCAAGGTATAACAGACAAAGTAGAAATTAAAGAGGTATTTGGTAATGTTCTGCCAGTTGTTAAGGCAGCGGAACTTCCATTGCTCGCAACCTCAAGCTTAAGCTCAAATCAGGGAAGCACGACAGTCAACCAATATCTAAGGTTTGGCGGCGCGACAACATCGTTAACATCTCCAAAAGTAGTGTATCTAGAGTCAGATGACAACGAAGTTGGTTCTTTCATAAAAGTTGATGCAGGTACTTCATCAACAGGAGCATTTTTTGAATATGAATTGGAATTTGTAAACGGATTAGAAAGTACGATCTCCTCTTCAAAGAACCTCGAAGACATTGAAGATCTTAAATTTAAAATATTTGCAGATGAATACACGTTAGTAGACACATATCTCGACAAAGATGCATCAAAAATAACGCTGACTCTTGCGACAAGTGCAATATCACATCTTGCAAAAGAAGGGGAAAAAGTAGTGTACACTCTTGGAGCAAACAAATACGAAATTGAAGTTAAAACTATATCTGGAACACAAAAAGAAGTTCTCTTGAATGTTAACGGACAAGACATTGGGTCATTAAAACAAGATGAATTCCATTTTCTTTCAGATGACACGATAATAGGTATCCGCGATGTAATTATCTCATCAGGAGGAACAGAAGATATTGCAGATATTTTCATCGGAGCAAAAATTTTGGAATTTGAAGACAAGTATAATGATGACTTATTTGAACAAGGTGTTACAAGCAACAAAGAGAAACTTTCAAGCGGGTATGTTTCAATAAAAGGGGAGTTAAGTGGGGATGTTTTTAAGCTTTCAAGTATAAAATATCGCGGTACAACTGACACAGAAGCTTTCATACCACAAGGCGGGAGACTTTCTGAAAGTTTAGAAGATGATCTTGTCTTGCTGGGTAATTGGGACATTCTTTATGATGGGTTTGTTGAAGTGGCAGAATCGCCAGTAATCTTTGATTACCCAGACTCTTCGTATTACCAAATGACATTTCAAAACAACGATGGAAAAAACTACAAGTTTCCATTATACTACAAAAACGGAAGTCTTGGAGATGGAACAAGGGCAACAAGAATAGTTGAAGGATCAAGTTCAACAGACTTTCAAGTAGCATTAAAAGATTACATTGTTTTATCAAGCGGTACAACAAAAAATGATAAATCGTATGTTTTGCAGTATGACAACATAGATATAGCAAATAAACAACTATTTTTCAATGAAATGTTGGTAGGTAGCACAAATAAAATAACTGCAACATATGCTGCATCTACAGTGAGCAATGTTACAGGGGAAGGAACAGTTACTGTTGGTGGGAATGCCTTCAAATTTTATATTCAGAATGCTTCAACCTATAAGTTAGCAATAGATCTTACAAAAGATGGCAACGTTGCTGGAGCGTCTCCAGATATTATAGTAAGAGGTGGTGGAATATTTGATCCTGGAACATCTCAATCCCCAGGAGCATCTTACATTATGCAAATGACAACATCTTCATCATCGTTTGAGGAAGCTTCTTCTAATGAGGCAACCACATTTACTTTCTCTGGAGGATCTTCTGTTGGAATAGCTGCATCAAGCTTTACGAACGTTATCTTATATACACAAGGTGGAAAAAAAACAGGAATGTCTGATTATGGTGCAGAATTTGTTCTCACAGCAGAAAATTCAGACAACCTTGCAAAGCTGGAAATAAATTATCCTTTAACACAAAGGTTTGCAGATGTTAAACTGGAATTATTAAGCTCATCAACAGAAACAGCAACAACAGAAGTTTTTACAACATGTTTGGATGGAATACAAAATGGAGATGAAACAGGAGTCGACTGTGGTGGATCTTGTCAAGTCTGTGTTCCAGTTACGTGCTTAAATTCTATACAAGATTTAGATGAGGAAGGAGTTGACTGTGGTGGTAATTGTCCGAGTGCATGTACCGATACAAGCTTAGGTCAATCAAATCAAGATAAAACAATTGAATCGGTTACACAAGGAGATTCAGAATGTCCTTCAGGATGTTTGTACGTTGATGAAGAAGATAAAGTAATTTGTTTAAAGATTGGAGAGAGAACAAAACAATTGTACTGTGCAGGCTCACAAGAATTAATAGAATTAAGAAAAAATGGTCAAGCATGTCAAGCAAATGAAGAATGTTTGTCAGAGTTATGTGATAATCTTGTCTGTGGTAGAAATTATAACCTCGGCACATCTTCACTCAACATAATCTTTATCATCTTAGTTATTCTGATTATTTTTCGAGCTCACCACGCATTAAAAACATGATTTCTTCACAAGGTTTATAAATAGCCCAATAACAAGGAGCATTATGCCACCATATCAAAGAGATTCTCGAAGAGGACAACCAAGTCAAGAAGAAGAGATTACAAGAGTAAAAACTCCTCGCGGAAGACAAGTTTTTGGTACAATAGAACAGCGTTTAGGCGCTTCAAAGATGCGTGTTCGCTGTTTTGATGGTAAAACAAGGCTCTGTAGAGTTCCTGGAAGAATGAAGAGAAAGCTTTGGGTTCGAGAAGGAGATACCGTTCTCGTAGAACCTTGGGAGCTTGGTGGTGATGAGAAAGGTGATATTATTTACAAATACAGGCCGACACAAGTGCAATGGCTCCAGAAAAAAGGATTGATTAAACAAGTTCAAGAATTTGAAGAGTTCTAAGATGTTTTTTGAGGAATTAAAGATACCCAAGCAGCGTGTTGCTGTTGTTATTGGAAAGAAGGGAGAAACAAAGAAACTTTTGGAAAGAAAGACAAGTACAAAATTAAGAATTTCAAGAGATGGAGAAGTTTCAATCTCGAGTGATGAGAACATCAACATTTTCAACACACATCCAATAATTCTTGCAATAGGTCGCGGTTTCAACCCAGAGATTGCCTTGTTATTGCTCAATGAAACATACATGCTCGAAATAATTTCTTTAAAAGATTACACAAAAAGCGAAAAAGATCTTTTCAGAATTCGTGCACGTATTATTGGGAGAGAAGGAAATGCCTGGAAAATGATTGAGAAGCTCTCTGATGCATTTATCTCTGTATATGGCAAGACAGTTGGTATAATCTCAAAGATAGAAGATGCAGGTCTAGCAAAACGTGCAGTTGAAAAATTGCTCAAGGGGGCTCCCCACGGAAATGTTTACAGATATATTGAAATGGAAAAGAAAAAGAGTTTGATGCAAAGGTGAACTGTATTATTATTCATGGATCAAACTCTACAGAAGCAGGCTCTAAGAAAGGTCTGCCTGAAAATGAAAGACACTGGAAACCATGGTTAAAAGAAGAGTTGAAAAAGAGAGGGATAAAAGTTTCTAATAAGCTTTATCCTGAAGATTGGGAACCTAATTATAAAAAATGGAAAGAAATTTTTGAAAAAAATGAAATAGATGAGAACACTATCCTTATCGGGCATTCTGCGGGAGGAGGTTTTCTGGTGCGTTGGTTAGATGAGACAAAAAGGAAAATCAAGAAATTGATTTTAGTTTCTCCTGGAAAATCTGGGAAAGCCAGAAATCCATCTAGGGCAAAACTTTACGGTGAAAAAACAATAAAAAGTATATCTCAATATGTTTCAGAAGGCATCGTGATATATACTTCAAATGATGATATTAGTTCTCATATTATTGGTGCAAAAGAATATGAAAAAGAGTTGCCTGCGAAAGTTATTTTCCTTAAAAATCATGGGCATTATACTTTAGAAGATATGGGCACAGAAGAATTTCCAGAACTATTAAAAGAAATTGTTTCATAATAAACCTCATAAAAAGCATAAAAAGGTTTATAAACCATTTTTAAATACGCTACATCGGATGACAAAGCAGCATGCAGTAAAAGAGGAAAATCATGCAGAGCGATTAGCAAAAGAGCAAAAATCAATTTCAGTCTCTCAGTTCTTCGAGCGTAACAGGCATCTTCTTGGTTTTGATAACCCCATAAAAGCGCTCTCGACAACAGTCAAAGAGCTTGTAGACAACTCTCTTGATGCATGTCAAGATATTAATATTTTACCAGAGATTATTGTGCAAATCAAAAAGAAGTCAGAAACAAATTTCGTTGTTATTGTTGAAGATAACGGCCCAGGAATTGTCAAGGCACAAATACCCAAAGTATTTGCAAAGTTGTTATACGGTTCAAAATTCTCAAAAATGCGTCAATCTCGGGGACAGCAAGGAATTGGTGTTTCAGCTTCTGTTCTCTATGGGCAGCTGACAACAGGAAAAGCATCAAAAATAACATCCAGGATATCTCCAAAGAAACCTGCGCAATTTGTTGAATTGCACATTGATATTAACCGCAACGAACCAGAAATACTTCAAGAAAAAGAAATTGAGTGGCTGAACAAAGAGCACGGTACAAAAGTCGAGATTGAGTTAGAAGGGAAATACCAAAAAGGAAGATTAAGCGTTGATGAATATATTAAACAAACAGCAATATCAAATCCTCATGCAGACATAACGTATCTTGCACCAGATGAACCTGCAGTAAAATACAAGCGTGCAACAACAGAACTCCCAAAAGAGCCTATGGAAATAAAACCGCATCCTTATGGTGTAGAGCTTGGTGTTCTACTACGAATGGCAAAGCAAACAGCATCAAGGACATTGCAAGGCTTTCTTTCAAGTGATTTTTCAAGGGTATCGCCTGCTGTTGCAAAAGAAATCTGCGACAAAGCAGGAGTGAGTGTCGATGCAAAACCACAAGAGTTAATGCATCAAGATGTTGACAAAATCTTCCAGGCAATAAAGCAAGTAAAGATCATGTCTCCCCCGACAAATTGTCTTTCTCCAATAGGCGAAGAAACATTAATTAAGGGACTAAAAAAAGAACTCAATGCAGAATTCTTTGCCGCAACAACACGACCTCCAACAGTCTATAGAGGTATGCCTTTCCAGATTGAATGTGCAATAGCCTATGGTGGAGACCTGCCAGCAGACGAATTGGTTAAAGTAATGCGTTTCGCAAATCGTGTTCCCTTGCAGTACATGCAGTCAGGATGTGCAATAACGAAATCAATACTTGGCACAGCATGGAAAAATTACGGAATATCACAATCAAAAGGAGCACTTCCAGCAGCGCCAATGGCTCTTGTAGTCCACATAGCATCAGTATGGGTTCCTTTCACATCAGAATCAAAAGAAGCAATTGCACACTATCCAGAAATTGTAAAAGAAATAAAATTAGCATTGCAGGAATGCGGAAGAAAGTTATTCTCATTCATACGAAAAACTGTACATGCACGAGAACAGCAAGAGCGTGCAAACTTATTTGAAAAATATATTCCAGAACTCGCAGATGCATTAAGTGATTTAACTGGAGATAAAAAAGAAGCAATAGAAAAAGATTTGCAAAAGATATTAAACAAGAACATGGGTAGTATACTCAAGCAGACAGAAAATGGCACAGAAGCAAAACAAGAAAGAAGAATCGAGCAGTAAACTCGCAGAATTTGGAAAGGATATCGTCAAGCAGGCGAAACAGGGGAAGAACCCTGAAATAAAGTTCTCTCTGAGAAATTTAAGTAATATTGAATATAATACTGACAAGAAGATTTTAATGCTTGGAGAAAAGCAGGGTTCAAGAAGCTTCTTCAATGTTGCTCACACAAAGAGATTCTTACAAACAGTCGAGATTGCAAGAATACTAAAAAAAGAATTAATTGAAACAGGAAAACACGAACATCTCAGAGGTATCTTCTATATGGCCAAAAGAACGCTTCCTGGCACAAAGATAAACCTTGTCGATGATCAAGTTGAAAGCGACAAAGCCATTGAAGATTTAGAAGTAATTACAGGATTGTCAAGAGAGCAGCTTCACACATCTGCAAATAAGATGGGAAGTATGGTGGGAAATATCATTCTCGAAGACAGTGGAGACACCATTGATTGTTCAAGGCTCGGTCGTGGTGGTTATTCAGTCCCTTCAATTACCGATGAATTAGCATTCAAGAAAATAGATGCAAAATATGTTCTGTACATGGAAAAAGCAGCTGTTTTTGAAAGACTGAATGAAGATAAGTTTTGGAGGAAAAATAATTGCATTTTAGTTACCTCCCAAGGTCAGACCACAAGGGGAATAAGAAGATTGCTACAAAGAATTTCAGAAGAAAAGAAATTGCCAATTTATGTCTTAGTAGACAACGATCCATGGGGATGGTATATTTACTCTGTAGTAAAGTACGGTTCAATTGCCCTTGCTCACGCTTCAGAAAGATTGACAATTCCGAATGTAAGGTTAGTGGGCATTACATGTGATGATGTTATTAAATATGACCTCAAGCGCCAGCTCATCAAGTTAAACGAGCAAGATGTTAAAAGATTAAAGCAAATTTCAGAGTACGAATGGTTCAAGAACAATAAAGAATGGCAGCGCCAGTTTAAGATGATGAAGGAATTAGGCGGTAAGGTAGAAATTCAGGCTCTCGCAAGCAGAGGAGTGAGCTTTATCTCAGAAAAGTACTTGCCAGACAAAATAAATAGAAAAGATTTCTTAGACTAACTTTTACTGTTTCTCAGAAAGTTTTCTTCCTGCATATCGAATAATCGGCCATGCAGCAGTAAACAACCCTGTAGCAATTCCTTGTATGGTTGCAGATGCCACTGCTGGATCCCATCCTTTTTTTTGTAAATGATATTGTCCAAGAAATCGCAAACCAATATAAGTCCCTTCAATAAAGGTAATGTAACTACCATATTCTCCAACTTTTTTCAAAACTTTTTTTCTATCGAAGTTTCCTTCACCATCTTTTAACCTTTCTCTATCTCTCCAAATTAATTGTGGTAAAAAAGCACCCCAGTAACTTGTGCTATCAACAAATGTGGCAAGTCCTGAGATTGCTGCATCAGAATCCAAGAAATTATCTCCAAAATGAGAAACAGTGGTAGCAGCACTAATCGACACAACACATGCCGCAAGATGATTTCCCATCGTTGGCCATTCTTGTTTAAATGCTTTCCTTATCCATAAATTTTTCCCTTGTGTGTTATTTCCAAGAGAACCTTCATTTCCTTGTAAATTATCTTCTAGTCCCATTTTTAAGTCACTAAAGAGATATATTCTCTAAAATATACTTTATAAACATATCGTACTCTTTTTGCTTAGAAACATTTAAAAACCACCCAAGATATATCTCAAACACGAAATTACAGTAAATTTCTACACAATTTTGGGGCAAAATGGCACAACAATCACAAAATCAACCAATATACATCCTGCCAGAAGGCTATCAAAGAACCATAGGCAGAGACGCCCAAAGAAATAACATTCTTGCTGCGAAGATAGTTGCAGAAACAGTAAGGACGACTTTAGGTCCAAAAGGCATGGACAAAATGCTTGTAGACTCTTTAGGCGATGTTATTGTTACAAATGATGGTGTTACAATTCTCAGAGAAATGCAGATCGAACATCCAGCAGCAAAGATGCTTGTCGAAGTTGCAAAAGCACAAGAAGAGGAAGTCGGGGATGGAACAACAACTGCTGTTGTTATTGCTGGCGAATTATTGAAAAACGCAGAAGAATTAATTGAAAAAAACATCCATCCAACAATAATTGTAAAGGGTTATCGCTTAGCTGCAGAAAAATCACAGGAAATTCTCAAAAATATGGCTGAAAAAGTTGATCCAAAAGATAAGGTTATTCTGAATAAAATTGCCATGACAGCAATGACTGGCAAGGGTGCAGAATCGGCTAAAGAAAAATTATCAGCGCTTGTTGTTGATGCAATAATGCAGATTGCAGAAGCTGATGGTACAATGTCAATGGACGATATCAAAGTCGAAAAAAAAGTTGGCTCAGGCGTTCAAGACTCAGAGTTAATCAAAGGTTTAGTCATAGAAAAAGAAAGGGTTCACTCAGCAATGCCAAGACGTCTTGAGCGTGCAAAGGTCTTGCTTTTAGACACCGCCATTGAAGTGAAGAACACAGAAATAGATGCAAAAATTCAGATAACAGATCCTTCTCAAATGGAAGCTTTCCTAAGACAGGAAGAGAATTACATTAAAAGACTTACAGACAAGATAATTGACTCAGGTGCAAATGCAGTCTTCTGCCAGAAAGGCATTGATGACCTCGCCCAATATTATTTGGCAAAAGCAAAGATATATGCAGCAAGACGTGTCAAAAAATCAGACATAGAAAAACTTTCAAGAGCAACAGGAGCAACAATAATTACAAATGTTGAGACAATTGCAAAAGACTCATTAGGTTACGCAGGTATCGTGGAAGAAATTAAAATAGGCGATGAGGAAATGACGTATGTTCGTGAATGCAAGAATCCCAAGGCAGTTACAATTCTCATAAGAGGTGGTACAGAACATGTTGTAGCAGAAGTTGAGCGTGCTGTTCAAGATGCTATCGGTGATGTTATGGCGGCAACAAAGGATGGTCTTGTTGTTGGTGGGGCAGGAGCTCCAGAAGTCGAACTTGCAAGAGGCTTGAGAAAATTCTCAAATACACTTTCAGGTCGTGAGCAATTAGCAGTAAATGCTTTTGCAGATGCAATCGAAGTGATTCCAAGAACACTTGCAGAGAATGCAGGTCTTGATCCTATTGATGTTCTTACAAACTTAAAGGCAAGTCACGACAAAGGTGAAAAATTCGCAGGTATAGATGTATTTACTGGAAAAGTAATGGATTCATGGAAGCGCGGAGTTATAGAGCCTTTAAAGATCAAAACACAAGCTGTTAAATCAGCATCAGAAGTAGCAGAGCTTATCTTAAGAATAGATGATGTTATAGCTTCAGGCTCAAGTAAAGGTCCTTCTCGTGGCGGTGGAATGCCTTCAGGAATGGACGGAATGGATATGTAACATTCTTTATATTTCTACAACCTCTGATATTCATGCCTCAAATTCTAAAAAAAGAAGATATAGGAAGTTTATCAAAATTTATCAAAGCGAATGATACCTCTAAAAAGAATTCAAAAGTAAAAGACATAGCAGAATTATTATTGCAAGGAAAAAAATCAGAAATAGTTTCTGATGTAAGTTTTATTGCAAAAAACAAGAAAAAAATCAAGGCGTATGCACATATTCTAGCATTAAAAAATGGAACATCACAAATCAGCAATATTACAATTTCTCCAGAAACAAATGAAAGAGAGTTATTTGAATTAATATCTGATTGCATCAATCATTCCTTTTTAAAAAATTGCAAAAACATAGAGCTCACCACGGAAAATAAATTCGAAAAGCTATTTAGAAGAATGAATTTTGATAAGGTAGGAGAAAAGGATCAAAGTCAGATATTTATGCGGTACAGGATGAAAAAAGAAGTGCAGTCAGACCTCAAAGAGCAATTCAAAGAAGCAGAATTCATCCAAGATATCACAGAAAAGACATCGGAACAGCTCAGGAAACTGAGATAAACAAAAGATTTTTTAATCAATTACAATTTCTTTAGAAGATGGTAGTCTCTTTTTCATCAGATACTGGAGAAATAACCAGAAAAGACATGGACGAAACGAGTCGAATATCTGAAGAATATTTTGGTATGGAGAAAGATCAAAATCAAATGCCTGCAACTTCTGAAAATAGGGATTGGGTTTACAAAAATATCCCAGACTACGTGAATATAATGAGGGATAACGGAAAAATAATTGGTTATGCTTTTATGCTTCCATGCAGTAAGAAACTAATGGAAGATTTTCTGGCAAAAAAAATAAATGAAGCAATATTGTTTGAGGGTATCAAAAAGATAAAAAGATGAAACGAGAAGGCATTCCTGAAGCAGTATACCTCTGTGCTACAATTGTCAAAGAAAAATTTAGAGGAATGGGTCTAGCCACTTTAGCGTATGTAAAAGCCATAAATAAAATTACTTCCAACAGAAAAGAAAAACCAACATTGTTCTATTGGGAATACTCAAAAGAAGGGGGAAAATTGGTTAAAAAAGTAGCAGATAAAACCGGATTAGAATTAATAAAAAGGGAGTAAAACCTTCACCCATAATTTTATAAACTTTATAAACTCCGCTTAAAAAGAGGTAAAATGCCGAGAAAAAAAGAGAGTCCTTCAGAGCCGTTAATTGACGAACTCATCAAGCATAACGTGGCTTTGGAAAAAGTATCTTTAGAACTTCTTGAATCAGTTAATAAAATGACGCATAGAATGGATAGAATGCTCTCTTTGTTTGAAGAAGCTGCTAAGAACATAGAGCAGGCAGAACGTCTTGAAGACAAACCAGTAGCAAAACAATTGAATGATCTCATTGAACAAAACAAAGTTCTTGCCCGTGGTCTTCTCCTTATTGAAAGATTCATCAGAGACAGAACGTCAATAGGATTTACCCCACAAAATAGCGGAGCAAAACCTCTGCCTAAAGCAGGTTTTGAATAATGGAAGAAAAAAATGTTCATTTTGTTCTTGATAAAAAACTAAAAGAGTTGAACGAAGAAGTAGAAAGGTTAGTGTTCAACATAAATAACCCTCTTGCAGGAGGAAAAGTTCACCTTCTCAATATTTTTACAAAAGAAGTAATGAAAGCATATGTTGCACAATCTCAATACAAAATAACAAAACACCCTATAAAAGAAGAGACAATTATTTCAACTACCTATGAAAATTATGAATTACCAGAACTGGAATTGCCTCCGCTTGAAGAAGCAGAATTTGAATTGCCACCATTAGTAAAACACTCAAAAAAAGGAACGCTCACACTTCAACCAAGATTCCCACAAAAACAAATTGTTCGGGAGACGATGATAAAAGAAAAAGTACCAAAACCAATTCCAAAACCACAACCAATAGTCGAAGAACGAATAAGCCTCATTACTTCAAAGATAACAGGAGAAGAGATGGCCTATGCAATCAAGAAAGGCCTTTTTTACATTGTCAATGAAACTGAAGTTTCACCAAATGAAATTCAGGCCCTCAATTTTATGAAGCCATCTATAGAAAAAGATCTAAGATTATTTCAAAACAAAGAAAGATTCATCAAATTAATGAAAAAGGCAGCCAGAAAGTGTAAAATAGACGCAGAAGAGCTCAGCCCTTCAAAATTGAGGTATTTCTTAATCAAGCACATAATGAACTTTGGCCTCATTGATCCACTTCTCCAGGATCCGTTTATTACAAAAATAACCTGCGAAGGCCCGAACTTAAAGCTGAGAATAGTAAGAGAAAATAAAGAGTTTATCACCAACCTTGAATATAAAGCTCCTGCGCAGTTAGATGAATTCTTGCAAAATACAGGAAGAAAAAAAGGAACGCAAATCTCAGAACAAAATCCACATGCAGTTCTCGAATTTGACAATTTCAAGATAGAAGTTTCTTTCGGCATTGGAGCAAACACTTCAAATTACATAATTGAAAAAACAATTTAGTTATCTCCAGAAAACATCCGGATTTTTCGTAAACTTTTGCACTTTTCATACTCTCCAACCTCGCTATAACAGCTTTTAAATTAACTTCCTCACTTGATTTTACGAGATATGATAATTCAATAAAAATTACTTCAGATTTAGTTTATCTTGCAGAAGCAATGCTTGTTGAAGGGTATTGGTCTACAAAAAGCTTCACTGCAACAATACAAAATAAAAATTTACCTTTCTTAGAAAGAATTGAAGAAATAATAAAAGGGTTAGATATGCCTATGCATAGAATGATATTATTAAAAATAAAAGTAGATGACAATATCAAAAAAGAGGACATTGATAAATCTGGGAATGCCTGGAAATATTCAATTAAACCCAAGTGACAGTTACATCATCTGTTCTTTGGTAGGGTTTTATGTCCACTTTATGTAAGTCCTTCCATGCAGTAGCTTGATTTTCTTGTAATATACCTAGCCAGGCAATCATAGCAGGATTGTCGACGAGAAATTCATTCTGAGGGCAATAAAATGTTGCACCTCTTTCTTTGCACATGATTCTACCCATTTCTTGAAGTCTTTTATTGCAAGCAACGCCGCCACCCAACAATAACTCATTTTTTCCAAGATGAGCCATTGCTCGTTCTGAAACTTCAATCAGCATGGCAAATGCAGTCTCTTGCAATGAATAAGCAAGGTCTTCAACCTTAAACTTTTCAGAATCAAACTTTTTTTTCAGATTTGTCAGCATGCCAGATAAAGCAATATCCATCCCCTTTACGCTGTAGGGCAGTTCTATGTATTTTTCTCCTTCTTTTGCTATTTTTTCAATTTTCGGTCCGCCTGGAAATCCCAAGCCAATATATCTTGCAAAAGAGTCCACAAAATTTCCAATGCCTTGATCCAAGGTCTCTCCAAAAATCCTATATTTTTTACCTTCATAAGCTATGACTTGAGTATTTGCGCCAGACGCATAAAGTAAAACAGGATTTTTTACTTTTGTCAAACATTTCCCTATTTCAAGGTGGGCAATGCAATGGTTTACAGGAACTAGTGGTTTTTTTGTTTCTTCAGCCAACATCTTGGCAAAATTCATTCCTTGCAGCAAACATGGTGCAATGCCTGGACCTTGAGAAATGGAGACAATATCAATGTCTTCAAGCTTAATCTTAGCATTAAGTAATGATTCAGCTAAGACTCTTTCTTTTACATATCCATGATGCTTTGCTGCTTCTATGGGAATCATACCACCCGTTTCAGTAGTATAACTATCTTTGACATTCGATAGTACTCTTTTACCACTCACTATTCCAACACCAAAGGTGTGAGCAGTCGATTCAATGCCTAAAGATATCATCGTGATTCAAAGTGAAATGCCACTTGCTTTTATCTCTTGGTAAAACTTCATGTGGTCAACATGGTTTTTATTTGATTTCATGAACTTGACTTTCTCGCATAATTTTATAAAGTAATGAGATAATTTTTCTTCAATCCTTTCTTCATCAATGAGTTTTTTTATGTACAGCTGATCAAGAATATCATCGCGTTCATCTACATTCTGATTTGCTTGCCTCTTTACAAAGCCGATTAATCCTGCGACAATACCTTCAGATTTATTTTTCAAATCAAGATTCAACAATGTTTCAGAAGCCTTGCCATCCACAACATAAGATAGCTTCATTTTTGCAACATAAGTTCCAGAATCAAAGTTAACCATCTTAAGGCCATTTACCTGAATGACAACTTGTTTCATAGGAAACCTTTAAATTTGCATGCCTTTAAATTTTGTTATTTTGCAGTCATTATTTCAATGACATCGCCATCTTTGAGCACATGCTCTTTGCCAACAGGAACCCTTCTTTTGACGTCCATAGCCTTTACGAATTTGTTCCCTATATCAGTATGAATCCTAAATGCAAAATCAAGAGCAGTTGATCCATTCCTCATCAAAAAGCAGTCTGGAAGCGTCCTGCCATCCTTATCTTTAAGATTGTTCATGCCACCAGGATACAAGTGAGTATAATGAAGCAACTCAAATATTATCCTATTAAGCGCTTCTTGCACACCAGTGCTTCCAAAGATATCAAGTACATTTTTTTGTATAAACTGCAAGGCTGCTTTTTGTTTTTCATTTAATTTTCCTTCATAAATCTCAAAAGTATTTTCGCCAGGAATATACTTTATCAAGCCAGATTTGTTCGCTTCTCGTAAGGCAATCTCTGCATCTCCAGAACAGGGGATTATTATTTTATCCTTGAATGTTTCTTGCAGTCTCTTGACATTCTTTCGTGCAATTTCTCTGTCGCATTTATTTGCAACAATGATCATTGGCTTTGTTTTTACTCGCAAGATTTTTGCAAAGTTAAATATTTCTTCCTCACTCCAGCTATCAGGAATTTTATCGACAAGATTTAATTGTTTTATTGTATCAGCAACATATGTTTCAGTGACCTTGAGCCCAGACAAGCGCTTTGCAATAGTTTTAATGATATTCTCCTTTTCCTGATGTAAAGACCTTGCAAACTTGTCCCAGCCCCGCTTCATGATGCCAACATACCACATATCAAGTTCATTCTCTAAGAATTTAACATCGTTCTCAGGGTCATAACTGCCTTCTTCAATAACATCTCCTTTTTCATTCGTCCCGCCACTTGCATCAATAACATGAATGATAGCGTCAGCTCCTGAAATATCAGATAAGAACTCATTACCCATTCCCATTCCTTTGTAACTTCCTTCAACTAATCCCGGGACATCCATGAGCTTGATTGGGATAAACCTCTTATGGGCAATACAATAGCCGTTTCTTGGATTGCATTGAGTCTTAAAGAAAGTGTCTACACAGTCAACTTTGACATAAGCCACACCTTCATTGCTTTTTATTGTTGTAAAAGGATAATTTGCAATTTCCACATCTGCTAAAGTTGCAGCTTTGAAAAAAGTGCTTTTACCTACAGAGGGTTTTCCGCATAATGCTATGAACATAATCTCAAGGTCAAAAAACATATTATAAGCCTTTTCACAAAGGCCTACAAAAACCTTTAAAAGAAGGCTTAAAGTCCCTCTTATCAAAGGGCTCGTAGCTCAGCCTGGTCTAGAGCGTCAGTCTTATATGACATCTCTTCGCTTAAGAAGAGAAATAAGCCTAGGAAAGCTGAAGGTCGGGTGTTCAAATCACCTCGAGCCCATTTTTAATTTAGAAAAGTGTTTTGGATTGTTGAACCCTACTTTTGTTAAGTAAGAGCCAACCCGTTCATAACCCGAAATGTAAATTTGGTGTTTGTTATCATAGCGATTAAATCTTTTATCGAAAGACTTCACATCAAAGGTAACAGTGTTTTTTATTTTTAATTTATTAAATAAAAACGAAAGGTCTTCTACAAGCTTTTTAGAAGAGAAAGAAGCATAGAGCTGAGGATAGCCATTTGAGGCTTTTATTCTAAAATGGAAGTCCGTATCAACTATGCCTCTTAAACACGAAGAAATTATCTCTTTATTTTTTGATTCAAAAATAATATCAGGTATTGTTGCTATCTGGGATTTTTTTCCAATCGGAAGCCCAAAAACTTTATTGTAAAAGGTTGTTATTGCTAAAGAGCAGAATCTAATTTGAATTTCATTTCCTTTTCTATACCTTCTAAAATCTGGAAGATTGTAGAGATATCTCTTTAATGAAAGAAGATATTGCCTATAGCTCTCTTCTTCTATATGTGAAGAGTAAAAGAATTCAGTACTAACTTTCTTTTTATTACACCAATATAAAGAACCATCACCTATGTGAATACCTACATCTTCTGCTAATTTCGGCGTTAAATATTCTGGTATAGTTATTCCTTTTTTAAAATCAATTTTGCTATATCTAATGCAACTCAAATCTAGCTTCATTTCGTCGAATTAGATCGTTATTTAAAAAAAGCTTTAGGTCGCAGGTGAGAAGTGCGATTTGTTGAAAACTTTTCGGATAGAGCTCAAATCCGATCGGGCTCATTTAATTTTTAACAATCTGGATACTGTTCCTGCATACAAGCATCAGAACAATAATCAATCAACAATCTCAACCAACGTTCTCCTTTTAATGCGTTTAGTCTTTACAAGTCTTTTAATATTATTATTGTGTATTCGTATACAACCATGACTTACTGGTGTACCGAGATTCTCTGGTTCATCTGTTCCATGAATTGCCATTGTTGTCTCTTGCCCATTTAAGGCTTCAAGATCCAAATGATAAGGACCATATGGTTTTCTTGGAGAATTTGGATGTGGCCAACCTAAATTTGAACTTCGGCGTATATCACTCGTTACATAAAAACCATTATGGGTAATGCCATCATATCCATCTGCCAGAACTCCAGTTCCTGTTGAACATGGCATCATCTCTATAACCTTATCGCCATCAATCACAAGGAGAGTTTGCTGATTTTTTTTGATCACTACATAATATTTTGATTTCATCTCGAACAACCCTTCCTGAATGCAGAATAGTCTTCTGCAGACACCGCGACTGCATCTGTATGGATAGCACTAAAGCCAAGATGACCGTAAACTCCTTGATTGTTAATAAACAATAAGCGTCCTCTCGCTACTCGTGGAGTCGTCCAACTTAAAGCTTCTGTGTTTCTGAACAATCCCCTTACATGTGGAATAATTTTGTCATGTGCACATTTAGATTGTTCAATGCCACCAACTCTTGCAATAAATAACGGATCTCTCATTAGCCATTCTGCAGGATCTCCAAATCCATGCTTCCCATATACCCCTCTTTTTCTTATATTGTCATCAATCATATGGTCAGGTTGTGTAACAGAAAAATCAATAACAACTGCATAAGGAGGCTCTAAGTTTTTCATTTCTAAAAATTCTCTGAAAGGATATGCAGGAATCTCTTTGTCATCAGGGCATTTTCCATTAAGCAAATTATGAAATTCTTCAGAGGTAATCCTTCCAGCACGGGTCTCTGTTAAACCTTCTTCAAGAGATTTTATTATTCTTCCAGGAGAACTAAATATTCCCCCTCCATGACTTACTATAACAACAGGATTTCCTTGTGGAGTAAGTCCAACATCTTCTTCAGAATGTGTTACATAGTTAAAATATTGATACTTATTAGGTATACTATAATAAAATCCTGGAGAAAGTGTATTATCAATTACACAATCATCTAATTCTACTTTTGGGCAGTCAAGACTAAGACCACGAATGAAATGTGGTATCGAAGCTACAAAACCACCATTGAAAGCATGCTTATGTGCTTTCTCTAAAACTGTGGGAATGTCTAATCGGATAAAATCTCTGCCTTCTTGAGGTACTGCAAATTCGATTTTCTCTCCTATAAGATATCTTTTACCTTGTTCAGTTTCCTTCATGTCTATGATTGGAGCGTTTGTATGTTTCATTTTGAACCTCACTCATGTTGTTACTTCTATGTGGTAATACTTATATATAAAGATTTACAGATAGAATTTTTGTCAAAAAGGAAATATTTAAATATATAATGATTGAAAGTAAAATAATGCTTGATAACAAAGATATGCGCCTCATTTACGAATTAAATTGGAATTGTCGTCAAACAGAGCAATCTCTTGCACATGAACTGCACATTTCAAAACAAGTTATTAATTATCGTATAAAACAACTCGAAAAGGAAGGTATTATCTTGTCATATCATGCTCTTATCGATTGGCGAAAACTTGGTTATAATGCAGTAAGAATTTACATAAAATGGAAAAATATCGATCCAGAAGTTGAAAACAAGATATATCAAGATATAAAACAAGACCCTTTTTTTATGTGGACGGTTAAGTTTGAGGGAGAATTTGACATTGGGTTCTATTTATGGGTAAAATCAGTAAATGTATTTGCGGAGAAATGGTTTACTTTTTTAGCCAAATACAAAAAATATATCTTAAAACAAGAAATCTCAGAATCTGTGAACATGATTCACTATTCAATGAAGCCGTTGGTTCAAGAGTATACAACAGAAGAGAAAATTGTTGGTATGGGAGATAATATCAAATATGACCATGTGGATTACCAAATACTGCAAGCAATGACAGAAAATGCCAAAATATCTATTGTAGATTTAGCTAAAAGAATTAATTTTACGCCTAAAGCAGCGATCTATCGTCTCAAAAGATTACAAAAAGAAGGAGTAATCTTGGGATATAACGCGCTTATTAATGTAAATAAATTAGGTTATTACTTCTATAAAATAGACTTTTATTTGTCAAGCATGGAAGAAATAAAAGAGATGTTTAAATTTGCTAAGTCAGACAAGAACATAGTGTACAGGATGAGGACCATAGGAGGACCGGATTTTGAAATAGAGGCAATGGTAAAAAGTGTGGGGGATATGAAAAATTTAATTAACCAAATAAGAAAGAAATTCAAAAATATTGAGTTTTATCGTTTTCATAGGTTCGAGTATACAATAAAACAGGTTTATTTACCTGGAGAAAAATTATGGAATATTCCTGCTAGAGAGAAACACAAAGATTTTTAAAACGAATTTAAGCAATTTAATCAAAGGCTCCCATAGTCCAGCTCGGTCAAAGATGTCGGCTTTTCGAAACTTAGAACTCAATTTTGAGTTGAAAATAGCCGAAGACCCGGGTTCGAATCCCGGTGGGAGCGGTCTTTTCATTTTCCAGTGCACTCTTGTTTAAATATTTCTACCGCAGGAGAATAGAAGATGACATTTATGGAAACAAGAAAAGAAATGAGCGGTTTATGGCCAATCTAGAGGTGTTGCTTAAGCCAGTTAAAGGGTATTCTTTACTAGTTTACAACATTCGTCGGATTACCCTTCAAAAAGTTTTCAATATTTTCAACAAACAACTTCTGTTTGTTCATACGAGCTTCTTTGCTAACACCAATGGGGGGGTATATTATACAATTTTTGTATTTGCTTATTTTATCTAAATCTTCTTTTTTCATTTCATCCGAATGATCTAAAATAAAAATCATGTCATTTTTCTTCAATCTCCGCTGTAAGGCTTCTATATCTACTGTTTCCATAGGGGTTGTATTTACCACAATGGCTCCTAATTTTATTTTCGAAAATGCATCATTATCCAAAAACTTGTCCGTATCAGGGGTGTGCGCAAAATTTAATGAGATGATATCAGCATTTTTCAAAAGGGCATTTTTATCCTCATATTTTATTCCTTTTGATTCGACATCTTTCTTTCTTGTTCTGCTCCAATATCGCACATCTGCTCCGAAAGCCTTAGCTAATTCAGCAGTTCTCGTTCCTATATTGCCCAAACCAAAAATACCAAAGATTTTACCTTTAATCTCTGAAGCAGATTCAATAAAATCATAATTCTTATTTCGTGCTCTGTCTTTTTCTTCATCTAAATGTCTTATTTGATCCAAAATTACAGAGATTATTAATTCTGCCACGCTATTAGTACAATACCCGGCAATATTAGTAACAGGAATTCTTTTTTCTCGGGCATATTTACTATCGATCTTATGATAAGCCACTGCTAAAGTTCCAATATATTTCAGATTGGGGGCAGCATCAATATATTCTTTGGTCACAGGAGTTGCAAATCCCACTAACAAACAATCTGCCTCCTTTATTTCTTTTATAATTTGATGACTGTCTTTTTCGAGAAATATTTTTTTCTTAGATACGGAATCTATTTTATCCCAATATTTTTTGTCTAAATCTGCCTCCTTAATATTAACAAGAAGGATTTTATTGAAAGTCATATGTGGGCAGGTTAATACTAAAATTTAAATCTTCCCATTATGTATTCTCACCAATTTAGAGCCTTTATCTTACAGTTTAGATTTAGAAAAGGTCTATATATCTCTTAAGCCCTATAAATTAAGGGATTCTGGAGCTTCAGAAAGCACGCATCGACGGAGGTCCTTTTTAATTCAAAGAATACTTCAATTATTAACCACTATTCTAAAATAAAAAACATTTATATAGCTTCAAAGGTGATTGTAAGTAACAAAATAAGAGGTGAAATGTTAATGGCTGCAAGAAGAAGAGTTGCTCGAAGGTCTTCAAGAACAAGAAGGTCTGGAGCAAGAAGAAGAGCTTCGCAAACAGCAAAACCTGCTGTAGCAATGAGTTCTGGTTCAGGACCACATGATCTCGCCGCAATGTACTTATCAATATTAATTGTTGGTGTTGCTGGGATTATCTTGTTGGTTGCACGACCAACCCAAATGATGCAGAAAGTAATCGGCATATTACTCGTTATATTGGGTCTTTGGGGACTTATGATGAAGAAGCATTAATCTTCATCTATCCCTTATTTCTTTCCATTTTACTTTTTTATTATTGACCTGATCCTTCACTCGTTTTTGATTATTGTTCAACTGAGAAGTTCCTGTCTTGAACTCTAAGAAAACAATTTTATCATCTTCAAAACTCAATCCATCAATAGGACTTCCAATAAATCTGAAATGGTTTGGATCATAAGGATAGTTAGACATGAACGGAAAAAATTGTTCAAATGATTTTCCATGCTTCACAATTTTCGATCGATGCTCAAAAGCAAGTTCGTCATGCATTTGTTGTAATTTTTTTAATTTATTTTTGTCTATCCATAACAGGAAAGATAAGAGAATGATTAAACCAAGAAGTAAAATAACCACAATCATGAGGAGTTCCATATTCTAGCGAAGAGAGAGTACTATAAAAATATCACCAAAACCTTTAAAAGTCGCTTTCAAGCATGCTCAATAACATGAAGAGAAGCTCAAAACGCTGGAAAAAACGCCATCAGATGAGATGGAAATGGCAGCGTAAAAGAATGCGTAAGGAAAAGAGAAAGAGAAGAGCAAACAAGTAATTCTTAACTCGAAACGTTTTTAAAAGAAATTAAGGGCATCTAGGTAGTTGTATGCCACCGTAGCTCAGTGGTAGAGCACCGGTTTTGTAAACCGGGGGTCGGGGGTTCAAATCCCTCTGGTGGCTTACTCAATAATCTTTTATATACCATGTTTCTTTTCATGTCTATGGAAAACAAATACGTAGGATGGCTGTATAAAGATAAACTTATTGCTGAAAAATGTGAGGATTGGTGCACAAAACATAAAACATGTAGTCTGGACTTACAAAGACACGCGATAAAAATAAAATGAACAAAAAATTTGCAGTTATGGTGTTGGTGGTAGTTGTAGTAATCATGTTTTTAATTTTGGGAACAAAAAAATCAGAACTTTCCGATAACTCTTTTGAGAGAAGTATAGATAATCTTGATGTTGCAGAGAAAAGTGAGATTGTAAAAATCGCACCAGGAGAGTCCATCAAACTCACAGCGGATGTTGTCAAAAAAAACATTGCAGGTCAAGAGATTCGCATGTTTGGTTATAATGGGCAAATTCCAGGGCCTTTACTAAAAGTTCAGCAAGATAGCAAAGTGTTTGTTGATTTTATTAATAATATTGGAGAAGATACGACAGTGCATTGGCATGGCCTAAGACTAGACAACGCCTTTGATGGTGTTCCAGAAGTAACTCAAAAGCCAGTAAAACAAGGAGAAACCTTTCGATATGAACTGAAGTTCCCAGATGCAGGAATGTATTGGTACCACCCACATGTGCGCGAGGATTATCAGCAGGAATTAGGCCTTTATGGGAATATTCTTGTTCTTCCAATAAACAAAGATGCAATAAAAATAAACAAAGAAGAGTACCTAATGCTTGACGACATACAAATCAACAAGGAAGATGTGAGTTTATACTCAAAAGATTTTGCAACACAAGCTTTGATGGGCAGATTTGGAAATATTATGCTTGTGAATGGTCAAACAGACTATTCTTTTGATGCAAAAGAAGGAGATGTTGTAAGATTATATCTGACCAACGCAGCAAATACACGAACATTTAATATTGAGATTCCAAATGCAAAAATAAAAGTGATAGGCAGTGATGGCGGCTATTATGAAAAAGAGTTCTTTACAGAAAGCCTTATTATTGGTCCATCTGAAAGGTATATTATTGACGTTCTTTTTGAGAATGCAGGAAAATACGAGCTGAAAAATGTTAATCCTTTGAAAGAGTATACTCTTGCAAAAATGGTAATAGCAAAAGAAAAATCAAGCGAGGATTTCAGTGCAGAGTTTGTACAGCTTGAAGAAAACAAAGAATCTAAAGATGAGTTTGCTTCTTTGAGAAGTTATATCAACAAAGCACCAGATGTTGAACTTGTTATGGATATCAAAATGCAAGGCATGATGCAAGGAGAAATGATGCAGGGTATGGGCCACAGTATGAATGGCGGAATGGGAATGATGCACGCTGGAGAGGAAGATGGGATAGAATGGGAAGACACCATGGCTATGATGAACCTTGATAGTACAACAGACAATGCAAAATGGATGCTTGTAGACAAAAAAACAGGGAAGGCAAATATGGACATTGATTATACCTGGAGAAAGGGAGAGTATGTCAAAATAAGGTTACTTAATGATCCTAACTCTCTGCATCCGATGCAGCACCCTATACACTTCCACGGAAATCGCTTTGTCGTACTCTCAAAAAACGGCAAACCAAATGAGAATATGGTTTGGAAAGATACAGTTCTTGTTCCGAAGGGAGAAACCATAGATATTCTACTCGAAGTTTCAAATCCTGGAGAATGGATGGCACATTGTCACATCGCAGAGCACCTGGAGTCTGGGATGATGTTGAGCTTTAATGTACAAGAAAATTAATAGAAAGGAGACAAAATGAAAAAAATAAAAATAACAATTTCAGGAATGCATTGCAGTAGTTGTGCAAATAATGTTGAAAGAAGTGTAAAGAAAATCCCTGGAATAAAAAGTTGTTCTGTGAGCGTTCTTACCAACAAAGGCATTATTGAAGCAGATGACAAAGTATCAGATGAAGACATGAAAAAAGCAGTTGCTCGCGCAGGTTACAAATTACTCGCAATAGAACAGGGATAACATGGAAGAACACCAGCACGAAGTATCTGTAGAAGAGCTTGAAATGAAGAGCTGGAGAAAGAAGCTTATCGGCTCTTGGATATTCGCCATCCCAATAGCTTTCA
>OBEQ011367381.1_pt1 | contig 53269 bp, 32 predicted proteins | sample 1670901 | NCBI WGS metagenome assembly OBEQ01 (sample SAMEA104232315, study PRJEB22302) | groundwater metagenome | biome: forest; feature: aquifer; material: groundwater | place: USA | collected 2011-08-07 | depth 5.4 m
AGCTGAACTGCGGGCCCATGACGGTGACGAGTGGGATGAGCGAGTTGCGCAAGGCATGGCCGATCACGACCGTGGCTTCCGGCAGGCCCTTGCTGTAGGCGGTGCGGATATAATCCTGTTCCAGCGTTTCCAGGATGCTGGAACGGATGAAGCGCGCCACGGTGGCGATGGGCGCGGCGCCGATAGCCAAAGCGGGCAGGATGAGATGCTTGCACATGCCCCAACCCGAAGTGGGCAATACGCCCCACACCACGGAGAACAATACTATCAGCCCCACGGCGATCACGAAGGAAGGGATCACCTGGCCCAACAGGGACAGGCCCATCAGGGAGTAGTCCGCCACCGTGTTCTTCTTCAACGCCGCGATCACGCCCATGGGGACGCCTACCACCAGCGCCAACAGCAGGCCGATGGTGACGATTTGCAGGGTGATGGAGAACTTCGATGCGATCAGGGTTTCGATCGGCACGTTGGGGTTGCCGAAGGAGGGGCCGAACTTGAACACGGCCGCGTTCTTGAGGAAGATGCCCACCTGCTGGTAGATTGGTTTGTCCAGGGCGTAACGCTTCTTGAATTCCTTCTCATACTGCTGCTGGGCCGCGCGACCCTTGCTGTCCACGGCGGCTTTGGCCTCGCGCACCTGTTCCATTTCCATGAAGTTGCCGGGGGCGGCGTGCATCAGGTAGAAGGTGATGGTGACCACCGCCACCAGGGCGATAACGATGGACGCGAAACGCTTGCCCAGGAACTTCAGGAAATTCATGCGGTCCTACTTTCCCGATCCGGCGGTCGAGGCGACCGTAGTCGAAGCGACTTTGGCAGTCGAGGCGGCGGGGGCCGTTGCTGCTTTGGCATTTAAAACGACGGCGGCGACTGGTTGGCCTGATGCGTCTTCATGGCCTTCGGCTGCCGCCTTGGCATGCCCGGCTTCCGCGGCTTTGCCGAAGTACGCGTCCTTGTCGACGTTGATCAGCGCCAGATTGAACATCATGTTCCACACGCCCAGCTTGTACACGGTCTCGCCGGAGATGAACGGACGCTTGAGGTAGACCAGGTTTTCCGAGACTAGGGGGATGATCCAATCCTGGTCCATGGTGTGCTGGATGAGACGGCGGGAAAGTGGCGTGACCTGCGGATCGTCCAAGGTCATGGATTCCAGGTTCGCCAGCATGCGGGCGCCGTCGTTGTTCCCGGCCCCGTTCATCAGATAGGTGAGGAAATTAAAATGCCCTTCCAGGATGCGGCCCTTCACCTGCTGCCACTTGGCGATGGCCTCGGCCTTGGGGGTCTTGGGGGTGATGGTCGCGAACACGCGGTCGAACTCCACCGCCGGATCGGTCTCGGTGATCTTGTCCCGGTAGATGGGATCCTTTTCCACGGCGCGGATGCGTTCGAACCACGTATGGGCCGAATCGCGCAGCGGACGCAGGGCCGCCCAATCCTCGGGCTTGTCGCCTTTAAGCTGGTTCTTGATGTCGATTTGATCCAGAGTCAATTGCTTGCGGCGTTCCTTGAGTTCGTAATTGAAGCACATCCAATACCACACATGGTCCGCGCCGCGCGTCAGCATCACCGGCTCTTCCCACAGGATCTTGCCCGGGAACAAGGTGATGCCCGGGCGGGTGAAGCGCGGATCGTTGAGATAACCGCCGCCCCAGACATAGCTGGCGAGCGCGCCCGTCAACAGATCCTGCTCCATGTTTTCGATGACCACGTTGATGCCGATGGCCTTGAGCTGGGACTGGATGACCTCCGACACCATGGCCAGGCCCTGCACGTCCGTGGCGGGCGGGGTGAAGAGATAGATGACTTCGCCTTTGTAAGTGGACCTAGCCAAGAGCCGCTTGGCCTCTTCGATGTCCCGGGGCTTGGTAGTCAGGCCTTTGAACAAGGTGTCCGACGGCGGACCGGGAACGAAGGTGGGCACCACGCGGCCGCCCATGACGTTATTGGCGATTTCGTTCCGATCCAAGGCCAGGGCGATGGCCTTGCGCAGATCCGGATCCGCCATCAGCTTGTTGACCGTGCGGGCCACCTGTACGCCCAGGAATCCCATCTCCGGGGTCTTGTGCACCTGGGCCTTGAGATGGGCCGCCTTGGTCGAGTACGCGTAGTCGCCCAACGTCAGCACATGGGCGATGTCCAGTTCTCCGGCTTCGTATTGCTGGATCTGCACGTTCTGGGAGGACATGTTCATGGCCTTGAGGATGAAGCGGTCCACGTTGCCGCATTCGCCCACGTACCTGGGGTTCTTCACCAACTCGACTTCGCCGTCGCGGATGAAGGACTTGGGCAGGTAAGGGCCGTTGCCGGTGAAGTGTCCGGGCATGCACCAGAGATCGCCTTCGCCTACCGCCTTGGCGGCCTCGTAGCTCTTGCGGTGGATGGGCATGGCCGATCCCATCGCTAGCAGGGAGGGCAGGGCCTTGGGGCGGCTAAGCCGGATCCGGATGGTGTAGTCGTCTACGGCCTTGAAGCCGACGGAATCCAGGGGGATGGTCCCGCCCTTGTATTCCATGGCCTTGTAGATGGCGGGGAAAATGGACGCCCAGGTTTCCGAAGGGGTTTCCGGGCTGCAGAAGCGGGTCCAGGCGAAGATGAAGTCATGGGCCGTGACGGTGTCGCCATTGGACCAGCGCTTGTCCTTGCGCAGCTTGATGGTCCAGTTCAGTTTGTCCGGGTCCATGGTCCAGGACTCAGCCACCTTTGGGACCACCTTCATGTCCTTGTCATAGCCGAACAGACCTTCGGAGATGGTGCCTTGGATCAGGACAAGTTCGGGTTTCCAAACGGTGGGATCCAGGCTCTGCATGGGCCAGCTGGGGAGGCGCAACACCACTTCTCGATCGCCGCCTACGGCCGCGCCGGCCGGTTTGGCGCCAGCAGTCCCTGCGCCCGGATCGCCGCAAAGCGCGCAGTACCAGAGTCCATAGGCTCCCATCGACATCAGGGCCGCCAGGCCCAGAAACCATTTCGTCAAGCGCACTTGGACTCTCCGTTGCTTGCTTAACCGGCGCTTCGTCCGCCGGGACTGATCTTCAGGCACCTGGGCATGTTCCCGCTCCCCGCGCGCCGGTCCCAACACGCCGATTGCAGCGGCTGGGCGGATCGGCCTGGAAGTACGACCGGACCCTATGTAACCTGAAGGCTACGTGCGGCCCGCTTGGAAATGCCCCCTGGTCCGGCTACTTGACCAGATCGCCCAGGCCGATGCCGTGGACGCGGATGTGGTCGAGCCAGAATTCGGTGCCGCCCGTACCCTTGAAGCGGATTCGGGTGACCATGCCGCCCATTTCCTGCCAGGTGGTGGGCCGCTTGGTATAGGCGGGAAGCTTGGCTTCTTCGAATTTGGATTTCAGGGAAACCGGGTCCTGGGGGAAGGTTGCCACCGCGATCTTCAGGTCCCCGGGTTTGATCGAGAAGCGGTTCCAGGCGAGGTCCAGGTTGAACGAGGCCGAGGCGATGACGGAAATGGCGATGCCGGAGTTGGCCGGATTCTCCTGTACCAGTTCCACGGTCAGTTTACCGGAGCCGGCCGAATAGACGGTTAGGGAGTCCATGCCGCTGAGATTGTAGTGGACGCTTTGGGCGCCCAGGTTGTTTTCCATGAACACGAAGGGTTCGACGCCGGCGGCGGGATGATCGCTGTTCTTGTACAGCACCTGCAGGCTGCGGCTGCGTTCGTCGCTGCCGCCGTATTTGATGGCCTTGCTGAAATTCTGCGGAGCCGCGTTGGCGGGTTGCAGCAGGACCGAGTTGTTGGCGGGAAAATCATTGAACGCGTCCCACCAACCGCCGCCCAGGATGGTACCGAGTAGGTTACGGTTGTCCAAATCCTCGAAGTCCTCGATGATCACGGCCTTGGTCGTGTCCGGTACGATCACGGCGGGTTTGCCTTCGGTGAATTCGTCCAGCTTCACCTTGTCGCTCACCACGTATTCCATGGACTGGTCCTGCAGCTTGCGGAGGATGACCACGGAATAGGATTCCGGCGGCACGTTCCTGATGATGAAGTGCCCGTTGCCGTCCACCGTGGCCTGGAAAGGCGAACCGGCCAGGAAGATTTTCTGGGCGACGAAGGTGGTGTCCTTGATGGTCCCTTCGTAGCTGACCTTCTTGCTCATGCCGATGGTGCCGTGGTATTCATCCTTCACCAGCTTTTGGGTCACGGCATGGATCAGCAAACCGTAATTTTCCACGTCCGCGTAAAGGCTTGAGGTGATGTTCGTGTCGATGTCCTTGAATTTGAACTCGAACTTGCCGGAGTCGTCCGTTTCCGCCACGGCCAGGACGACGCTTTCCCCGGCTTCCGTCTTCCTGAGCCAGTCCTGCTCATCGAGCAGATAGATTTTGATGGCGGTCGCGGGTTGGCCGCTGGGCAGCACGACCCGGGCGGAGATGCCGTTGGTGGTCTCGATGGTGCCGCCCGCCAGGCGGTCCGAGCAGCCCAGGAACAGCGTCGCGCCGGCCAGGCACGGGGCTATCCATGCGGCGATGCGGGACCAGGCGTTCAGGGAACGGTCGTTCAGAGAAGGGGCCTTCATTTATGGGCCTTGCGCTTCAAAGTAAGCGGGAACATCTGGATGTTCAATTGGTACACGCGATCGGTTTCGGTGTAGCTGTTCACCAGCTTCTTCAGGGACTCGCGGAACTCGCCGGTCAGATCGCGGATTTCCGGGATGGCGGCTTCGGGTATGTTTACCGTGAGAGTGGAGATGTCGCGCTCTTCCTTGCGGAAACGCTCGAGGCTTTCCTCGGCCAGCTTGATCATTTCCCGCTGGTACTGCATGATGGCCACGGAGCGCCATTCCTTGCCCGTGGTGAGGTTGAGCCCCACCGCGCGGTAAGCGCCGTCCGCATCCTGGGAGATCAACTTGAGATCCCCAAGTAGCTTGATGGCGGACTTGGCCTCCTTCAATCCGATGGCCGGGGTCAGCATGTTGCCCAGGTCCTTGATGTCGCCATTGAAAGGCGCGCCGTCCAGCAGGGCCCACACCGCCGAGTAATACCACTTCTGGAAGAATTCGTACTGGCTCTCGACGAGCTTGTCGGACTTGGCTTTGTTGATCGAGAGCATCTTCTCGAAATAGAGCTTGCTCTCCTTCTCGGATTTGGCCTTGTTGAAATGGACCAAGGCCTCGAAGTACTGGGCTTCTTTATCGTTGAAGTTGCAGATCTTGTGGAATTTTTCAATGCGGTCTTCGGCTACGTGGAGATGGCCCTGCAGCACCTTGATCAGGAAGCTGGAATCCATCCCTACCTTGTTACCAATATACCGATAGGAAAAGAACGTGTTGGTCTTTTTCTGCTGGTTATAGAAGTCCCTGAGGAACTGCCGATAATCTAAGTAGTCGAATACGCTTATCACCGACTATAACTTATGCCCAGGTGGGACATTTGTCCACCCAGGTCCCGCCGAAAGTGATGAACTCTATTTCACCAGATAGGGCTTGATTTCCCATAATTCGGCTCGAATTCCACAAATTTTGGTGTGTTTGGGTCAGCATCGGGGTGGTCTTTCTTCACCAGAAGGAAGTCCCTCAACAGGGTGTTGAAAAAAGGCTTGCCGGGCGTCGGCCGGCTACGCGGGCCGGGGGCTGCGTCAAGTTCCCCTGAAGCTGCGCAGCATGCCGAAGAGGATGCGCTTTTTTGTGGAGGCCGGCAGGGCCCCCGTACGGGCGTCCTTGTCCGTAACCAAAGTGCTCTGCAGGATGTAGGCGCCCGTTCCGGCCTTGCTGCCCGTGTCGGTGCGCCCGGTCCAGACGACGCGGGCCACGTATTTCACTCCGCTGGCGTCATTCTTCTTGATCATCCCCTTCAGGTCCTCGGCGTTAAAACGGCCTTTGCCACGGGCCACGAACTCGCCCACGTTGTTGAAGATTTGGAAGTCGTAGGTGACCGGCCCGGCGGTTTCGATGTAGAACACCGGACCAACGAAGATGCCGCCCTCATTGGTGTAGCAGCTGCCCGGGCATTTTCCGTCCGAGGTGCCCGTCAGTGCGTTGTCGGAACCGTCGATGGGGATGAAGACCAGATCGCCCTGGGGCTCCGGCCCGTCCGAGGCCTTGTCCTTCTTGCCGTTGGGAAAGGTCACGTAGACGTCCGTGGGCTTAGGTCTAGGCACGGTGCCTTCCAGGATGCGGAAAGTTTTGACGACGGGCGCGTTCTGGGCCATGTCCTTCACCTCGCCGCCGGTGACGAGGGCCACGTAATCGCCCACGATGGGATAGATGGCCGAGCCGGTATCGATGTACACCACGAAATCCCGGTCGCCGGTCTTTTCGATGCGGCTGATGCGGACTTCCGCCGGGGTGGCCTCGACGCCGTCATGCTTGAAGACAAGGGCGGTCTGGCTGGTGAGCGGCAGGTTGGTGCCTTCGGACAAGGTCAGGAAAATCCGTTTCTGGGGATTGCCGCTGTCAGGTTCCTGCACCGTGGCCTTGAAGACCACCGGGGGCACGGAATCGTCCACGCGGAACACGTTGTCCAGCAGGGGAATGTTATCCTGGCGGAACAGTTGCCCGGACGCATCCCGGTTGGCCACTGACGTCACGCCGAAGTCGAAGGGCGTCGCCAGGGTCACGACCAGGCGCGTCTTGGAACCGGATGCGAAGGCGATTTCCGCTTTGGCCGCGGTGCGCTCATTGCTGCGGCCCGCCTCGTCCGTGATCTTGAAAGTCAGTTTGTCCGGCGCCAAAGGCAGATCCTTGTCGAACTCGACGATGACGGTTTCAATCTTGCCGTCCCCGTCAAGATCCTTGTACCAGGCCTTGCTCACGGAGAGAGGCGGGGTGAAAAGGTATTTCTCGGTCATGATCGCGCTGGGCAGAAGATCCGATTTGACGCCGATGGCTTTCAGCGTGGTGGTGACGGAGATGGCGATGGCGCCGGAATATTTCACCGTGCCCGCATTTCCAACCACGGGATCCGTTCCGTCAATGGTGTAATAGATGTCCGCGCCGGCCGTCGTCGTGGCAAGGGAGACGCTCAAGGGCGTGATGAAATTCTGGCCAGGCGGCGTGGCGGTGGGCGTGGCTACCGTGGGGGGCACCACGCGGGTATAGGTCTCGGCCATGACCCCGCTGTTCAGGTTGTCCGCTTTGGTTGCGATGGCCTTGATGGTCGTGGTGGTTGTGATTGCGATGACGGCGCCCGCGACATACTTCTTGGTGGTCGGTAGCGTGGTATCGGGAGTGGAATTGTCGAGGGTGTACCAGATGGTCGCGCCGGGCGTGGTCGTGGCCAAGGTCACGGACACTCCCGCCGACAGGGAAGAGAAGTTTCCGCCGGGCGGCGTCGCCTTGGGTGTTTCTACCACGGGCATGTTCACGTGGGTGTATGTCTCCACCATGATTTCGCTGTTGCGCCATCCCGTGGCCACGGCGATGGCCTTGACGGTCGTGGTCACTCCGCTGATGACGATGGGGGTACCCGACACGAACTCCTTCGTGGTCGCTCCTCCCACCGTGGGTACGGAACCGTCGGTCGTGTAATAGATCTTGGCCGTGCCCAGGGAATCCTTCAGGGTCACGTTCAGGTTGGTGAAGAAGTTGGTGCCTTTCGGATCCGCGGTGGGCGCCGGCAATTGCGGGGGCGGCGGCACGTTCTTGACGATCACCTGCTGGATGGTGGCGTTGCCGCAGGAATCCGTGATGCGGAACCAGAGTTTGTCCGTGTCCAACAGAGTGGTGGGGATGATGAAGTTGTTCGTGGTCGGCAGCCATTGGCGCCATTGGGTGTCGGTACTGTAGGCGTATTCCTTGATGCCCACGTTGTCCGTGAAGGTGCCGGCCAGCTTTTCGCCCTTGCGATTCACGGTATCCGCCAGGGTCATGACCGGGAATACGACGTCCTGCTTGGAACCGCGGGTGCAAGGCTTCTGGGAATGGTTGAAAACCCAGATGGAATAGTCGGAGCTGTACGTGTCAGCGGGAGTGGGGCGGTCCGTGAACTTGCTGGTGTAGCCTCCGAAATACTGGCGGGCCACGCGCAGGATGGTTAGGAAATCGTAGCGGTAGCTGATGTTGGGGGTGCCGGCGGTGGAGGGCGATTTGCCCGCGAGCGCCGTGTACGCGCAGTGCAGATCGGTCCACAAGGCCGAGCGCGCCGCCGCGTCGATGTTGAAATGCCACAACAGTCCGCCGTTGCCCTGGGTCGCGGCGGTGCCGCCTTCGCCGTAGAACAACTGTTCCACCTGGGTGATGGTGATGGGGGAATCGTAGATCTTGAGCGCGCCGCCGCAGGAGGTGGACGTCTTGTTCGCGGCCACGAGCTGGTCGACCACGGAGAACACGCGCGTGATGTAGTTGTAGGTGGCGTGGTCGGGTCCCGGAGGCGGGCCCGCATCCCAGGGGAAGGCCTTCATGAAAGGCGTCACGTCCGCGGCGGCCATCATGGCCGCGCCCTGCGGGTTCAGATCCGTGGGCAGCACGTGCGTGGCGTAGTCCTTGGGGCCGGTGCCCTGGTCGACCGGGTTCGGGCCGATATGGTATCCGCCCAGCATCAGCTTCAGGCCCGCCGATTTGTCCTTGGCCTCTTCCAGGTATTGCTTGAAGCAGAGATCCTGCGCGGACTTGAGCCCGTCGAACAGCCACCACAGGTTCATGGTCGCGAACATGCCGGAGTTGATCTGCTCCGGCGAATTCGCGGCGGTGATGCCCGCGCCTCCCGTGGAGACCAGCTTTTCCAGCTTCATGGGGGAGGGGAAATACTTGGGATAATCCTTGCCCAGACGGCCCACGGCGGTCTGATAGGTGACCGTGAAGGAGCCGTAGGGGTTGGTGTCCAGTCCGGTATTGGCCGGGGACTTGTAGAGGGAGGTTCCCGAGACGTCGGTAAGTCCGGCCCCGGAAGTCGAGGCGCCCATGGCAAGGAGGAACTGCATGTCCGCATACAGGTATTCCTGCAGGGCCACCATGGACATCATGTAGAAGGGGCCGCCCATGGAGGTGGGATCCCACTTGACCGTCTGGGTGCCCATGGTGAAGCTGCCTGCGGGAATGGCCACCTGGATCTGGGTCTGATCGCGGTAGGAGTCGATGAAGCCGCCGTAGCCGTCGCCGCGGTTGATGCCGAGGCCGTCCTGGATGCACTTGTTGGTGTTGTAGAAATCCGCCGCGGAGGTGTTGATCTCCGTGCACTTCATGGCCACGGGTTCCTGGGGAGGGGTGGGCTCGTTGCAAGCGCCGATCTTGGCCTTGAGTTGATAGTCGTAGGGCACGCCCTTATTGGTTCCGCAACCGGCGAAATTGACCGCAGGCTTGGCTCCGGGCAGGACGAAGTACGTTCCGCCGCCGCTGGCCGCGAACACGCCGCTCATCGGCTTCCCCGCGATGCTCATGCCCCATTCGCGCATGTCCCACGGATCGGGGTTACGGTTGGTATAGTCGAGGTTGAGCGCATCACCGGCGTTGACGCATGAGCTCGAGCTCATGTTCACGTCGGCCACGGCCGAAGCGGCGAAAATCCCCAGGGCCAGTAGTACCAGCTTTTTCATCGAACCCTCTTTGCGCGTTGCTTGCCTCAAAACTATGGCCGCGAGGGGGCTTTGTCCATGGACCCGGGGAAAGAAGTGATGAAACGTTGTTCACCAGGGAAGCCCGTAAAACCGGGGTTTCCGACGTATTTTGCGGTGATTTCCGTCGGTCAACGGAGGTGGACGGAGGCGGTGTCCGCAAAGAAGCCCCGCAGGCCTGGCGGAATTTGGGATTGGCTCCGCGCGCGGTCATCAGAGCAGGATGGCGGCCCCGGGGCAGCGCGGCCCTCGCCGTCGGGTTTCTGCAAATAGGTTGATGGGATCAAGTTCCCGCGATCAAGTTCCCGCGATCAAGATCCCGTGATCAAGATCTCGTGATCAGGACCCGGTGAAATTCCGCAACAGCCCGAAGAGCACCCGCTTGGTGCTTTTGCCGGGCGCGGCGCCGGACTTCGTATCCTTGCTGCCCGTCATCGCCGTCTGTAGAACATATGCTCCCGTGGCGGCCTTGGAGCCCTTCTCCGTGCGCCCCGTCCACACGATGCGGGCCTCGTATTTCACGCCCGAGGCGTCGTTCTTCTTCACGAGCTTGGACAAATCGGCATCGGTCACAGCGCCCTTGCCGACGGCCACGAATTCACCGTGGTTGTTGAAGATGTGGAACTCGTAGGTTACGGGCCCCGGAGTGATTATATGGAACACCGGCCCCACGAAATTCACGTTATCGCCGGCGAAACAGTCCGCGGCGCATTTGCCCTCTCCGGGCCCTCCGGGCAGGGCCGTACCGTTCATGTCGATGGGGATGAAGGTCGCATTGCCCTGGGGCAGCAGGCCCTCGGAGGGCTTTTCCATGTTGCCGTTGGGGAAGGTCACCCACATGTCCATGGGTTTGGCCTTGGGCACGGTGCCGTCCAGACGCATGAAGGTCTTATGGGAAGGCGAGTTGCCGACCAGATCCTTGATCTCGCCGTTCACATTGATCGCCACCGAGTCGCCTACGATGGGGAAGAGCTTGGACGTGGAGTCGACGTAGATCACGTAGTCGCGATCGCCGGTCTTCTCGATGCGATCTATCTTCACGTCGCCGCTAGCCATCTCCGCGCCTTCGCGCTTGAAGATCAGGGCGGACTGGCTGGTAAGGGGCAGGTTCACGCTCTCGCTCACCGTGATCAGGATCCGTTTGAGCAACTGCGAGCTGTCCGGTTCCATCACCATGGCCTTGATCGGCACCGGAGGAACGGAATCGTCCACCGGGAAGCCGGCTTCCAGGCTGGGAATGTTGTCCTGCTTGAAGATCTGGCCCGAGACCGTGGGGTTGCCGACCGAGGTCACGCCGTAGTCGAAGGGCACGGCCAGCGTCACGAGAACGCGGGACTTGGAGCCGGGAGCATAGGCGATCTCGGCCTTGGCCGCGGTCTTGTCGTTGCTCTTGCCGGTGGCGTCGACGATCTTGAAGCTGAGCTTGTCCGGCGTGTTGGGAATGTCCTTCTCGAAATCCAGGACCACGGTCTCGATTCTACCGTCCCCGTTCAGATCCTGGTAGAAGGCTTTTTTGACCGCCAGGGGTTGCAGGTAAATGTAATCCTCGGTCATGACATCGCTTTTGATCCAGCCGGCCTTGAAGGCGATGGCTTTGATCTTGGTGGTGGCCGCGACCGGAATCGCGGTGGTGAACTTCAGGGTCGAGCCTTTGACCACGGTGTCGGGTTCGGTGCCGTCCGTGGTGTAGAAGATGTCCGCGCCCGGGGTGGTCGTCGTCAGGGTGACGGCCAGCGGGAGGATGAAGATCTGTCCCGCAGGAGCCGCGACCGGTTTCTCCGCTTTGGGCACCACATAAGTGTATTGCTCGGTCATGACATCGCTGTTGATCCAGGTGGCCTTGACGGCTATGGCTTTGATCTTGGTGGTGGCGGTGATGGGTATCGCGGTGGTGAACTTCAGGGTCGATCCTTTGACCACGGTGTCGGGCTCGGTGCCGTCCGTGGTGTAGAAGATGTCCGCGCCCACGGTGGGGGATTTCAAGGTAACGCTCAGGGGGACGCTGAAGACCTGGCCCGGCGGGCTTGCGACCGGCTTCTCGACTTGAGGTTGCTTGTAGAAGGTGAAATTGCGCGTATCGATGGGCTTGACCTTTTCGGGATCCAGGAGCAGGCCCAGGGAGTAGGTGCCCTCTATCGTGGAGGTCACGTATACCGTGAACTTGCCGGTGGCCGCGACCGTCGTCAGCAACGTACCGTCGACGACCGGCACGGTCAGCGCCGCGTCCAGGTAGACCTTGAGGCCGGCCTTGGGGACCAGGGTGAACTTCTCGGCGCGATTGTCGGCCACGCCGGCGTATGTGGCCTGGATGCCGACTTCGACGGAGGTGCCGGTGACCTGGTTGATGGCATCATGGTTGGTGAACTGGATCTCGTTCTTTCCGGGAACCGTGAATTTGATCGTGCCGAATCCCGACTTGGTCGTGAAGGTGATGGTATAGACGCCGCCGCGCAATCCCGTCACCTTGGAGGTATCGATGGTCACCTGGTCCTTGGTGGGGAGCAGGGTCACGCCTCCATAGACGGTTCCGACACTGAGCACTTCCGGAGTGGGGACCGAAGGGCCGGTGAGCTTGAAGTCGGCCACGGCCAGCGCGGTGTCCCCGCCCTTCGCGGAGCTGCAGCTCTTGTCGCCCTGGGTGATTTCCCAGATTTCGTAGCGGAATGCGCCGCCGCCCAGGTCGATCTTCTTAAAGAAAGTCGACTGTTGCTGCTCGAAGAAAATCGAAGTCTGCACGGCCAGATCAGAGCCGGTGGGCTGGCGTTCGCAGAAAAAGAAGTCGAAGGGATAGTCGTCGCCGTCCTTCAGGCCGAGGGTATCCAACTTGATCGTACCGGCTACGGCGGGATGCGGACCGCCGATGTCCAAGGCGAGCTTCTTGTTTATGAACGCCCAAGTGTCGTCGTCGCCCATGAAGCTGAATTCCTGCCCTTTCTGGTACTTGAAGGTGGCGTGCATCTCCATGCAGAAATTGAAGTTGTGCTTCTTGCCCGTCGGGTCCTTGTACAGCTTCGAATTGACCGCGTCCCAGTATTCGCTGGGGCCGTCCTCGGGGTCCGGCGGGTCGCGATCGATGGGGAAAAAGCTGAGGCTGGGCGAATCCTTGAAGGAATCGTAGCCCCACAGCCCTTTGGTCGACTTCTTCATGGGAATGTCCCTGCAATAGGTCTTGTTCTGCAACTCCGCCGCCCCGGTCGTCTTGTCCCGGAACCAGTCGTGGAATTGGGATTGGAGCAGGGTCTTGGTGCTGGCCACGGGCTTTCCCTCGGCGTCCAGGTTCGGCAGAACCATCCCCAGCGTGGCATTGTCATGGTGGTCCAGCGCGGGATCATCGAAATCCGGATGCGCTTTGCTGAAGTCGCGAACCGTCACGGCCAGATTAAAGGAACATGTGCCCTTTTGCGCCGAGGGCGTGGTCGAGATGGTGGGCGGGACGCCGGGCGAGCCGCCGTAGATGTACACCGTATCGCTGGTCGCGAAAAAGCTCGTCAGGTCGATGGCCTTGGAATCGCCCAAACCGCCCGTGCCGTACGTCTCGCTGCCGAAAATGCTCTTGAACGCGACCGTAAACGGCGCCGCGTTGAAATAGGCCCCATACCAACCGCAGCGGTTGGGATCCTGGGACTGGAGCAGGTTCTGGAAGGTGGTGGAGTTGCCGACCTTGCCCATCGGCCCGTTGGCCGGCCAGGGATTGAACAGCATCACTACTTTCTTGGCCTGGGGGACGATCGTGATGACGGGGGCGCCCGTCAGTCCGGGGATGATCCACACGTCCCCGCCGTAGTCGCGGATGCCTTGGGCGTTGAACTCCGTGCCCGCGCCTCCGCTCATGACCGCGCCGGAAAGATAGATGCCGCGCTTGGACGCGTAGTCCGGCGACTTGCCGGTGGCATCCCAGGCCGCGGGCGAATACAGGGCGAAAGAGAAGGTCGCGTTGAAAGGGATGGATCCGGCCAATGTGTAGGAGTACCAGCCATCGCCGTCATCCTGCATCGCCGCGCCGGGAGGGCCCGCAATCACGCCGCCGGTGACCTTCATGCCTTCCCACACCACCATCGTGGGCCAGGGATTCTTGACGTGGATGACGACGGGGTCGGCGGCTTTGGTCTGAACCGCTGCGGTTCCTATCAGTAAGGCGACGAGCAGGCCTTTCATTCCCATCAGTCCCGCCTTGGATGCGCGCGAGTTTTCCATTTGCATTCCCCCCGTGTTTTCAAGAACCGCTTCGGATTCGGAGCAACCCGAACCGTTTCTTTTCCGTGAATTGCGCCGGCCCCGCTCCCGAAGTCAAATCTTTTTCGGTGAGGAACGTGGCCAGAATGATATAGGCGCCCGTGGCGGCCTTGGATCCCGATCGCGACGCGCCTGTCCAGACGATGGGCGCCTCGTAGTTGATTCCGGACGCGTCGTTTTTCTTGTTCAGGGCCGCCAGATCGCCCGCTTCCACCTTGCCCTTGCCTTCGGCCACGAACTCGCCCGCGGTGTTGAAGATCTTGAACTCGTATTCCACCGGTCCCGGAGTTGTGATGTGGAACACCGGACCCACAAACCCATGCGCGTCCTTGGCCACGCAACCGGAGCACTTGGGAAGCGCGTTGCCGTCCTTGTCCACGGGAATGAAGATCAGATCCCGGCGATTGATCGCGGCCGAACCCGAGGCCGGATCCTTCGCGCTGTTGTTGGGGAAGGTGACGGTCAGGGAAACGGGCTTGGCCTTGGGCGGCACGCCCTGCAGCGCGCGGAAGAATTTGCTCTGGGGCGAGCGTCCGCCCAGATCCGCGGTCTGCCCGTTGGGCGTGATGGCGGCGGAATCCCCGACGATGGGGAAGAAGGAGGAGTTGGAATCCAAGTGGAAGGCGTAGCTGCGATCCGTGAGCTTCTCGGATTGGGCGAGAATGACGGAGGAACCCGGAGTCTCTGTATTCTCGCGCTTGAAGATCAGGGGCTGCCCTCCGGCGCCGATGGCCACGGGTTCCGAATAGGTGATGAGCACGCGCTTGAGGACGCCGCCGTCCCCGGGTTCCTTGACTTCGGCGGCGGTGATGATGGGCGCGACCGAATCGGCGACCGCGAAGGTGCCGTCGATAAGGGGGATGGCTTCCTGCTTGAAGGTTTGTCCGGACGTGGCCGCGTTCTTCAATGAGGTGACTCCCTGGGGGAACGGCTGGGCGAAGACGATCACGGCGCGGGCCGCATTGCCGGGAGCCAAGGTGATGTCCGTGCCGCTCGCATTGCGCACCACGGTATTACCGGCCTCATCGACGATGGTGAAGGCCAGCTTGGCTGGAACCTCGGAGAGGCCGGAGGCGAACTCGACGATGGCCTTTTCGATGGCGCCGTCGCCGTTCTCATCCAGGTACCAGGCCTGCTTCACGGTAACGGGAGGAACCGGCGGGATGTATGTGTATTTCTCCACCATCACGTCGCTCTTGTACATGCCGTCCTTCACCGCGATGGCGGTGATGGTCGTGTTGGCCGTCAGGACGATGGGGGCGGTAAGGCGCTTGGCCGTGCCGCCGCCGGCGGAATCGGGAACCGTTCCATCCAGGGTGTACCAGATGGTCGTGCCCGGGGTCGCGCTCAAGAGCACGACGGAAACGGTGCCGGTGAAATTCTTCCCGGCGGGGTTGGCGTAGGGCGTGCCCACCTTGCCCGGCTGCACCAGGGTATAGGTTTCGGCCATCACCGTGCTGGCGCTCATCCCGTCCATGACGCCGCGCGCCTTTAGGATGGTGGTCGCCTTGATCAGGATGGGGCCGGAGTATTGCAGGGTCTTGCCGCCCACCACGGAATCCGGATCCGAGCCGTCCAACGTGTAAAGGATAGAGGCCCCGGGGGTGGCAACGGTCAGCGACACGTTGACCCCCGGGGAGAGTGCGGAGAATTCCCGCCCCGTGGGAGTGGCCACGGGGGTGGCCACTTGGGGGGGCACGGGCGGGTCTCCGCAACTGGCTGAAGAATGGGTCCGGAAGTCGAGCTGCTGCACGGTGGAGTTGCCGCAATCGTCCGTGGTGCGTATCCACAGCGAGGCGGCGCTGTTCTTCTTGGGATAATCCAGGCGCTCGCAGGAGATGTAGAACTCGTAATTGTTCCCGGTGGTTTTGGTGGCCGGGTTCCAGGCCAGCCAGTTCTTGTCGAAGGACCATTCGGCTTTCGCAACGCTCACGTTGTCGCTGGCCGTGAACGCGAACTTGGCGCCCGGGGTCACGATGGGGGAGACCACGGAGTTGGCGGCCGGAGTGGTGATGGTCATGGAGGGATAGACCTCATCCTTCAACTTGCCGGAGCAGGTCTTGGGATTCTTGCTGTAGTTGTCGACCACATACTGGTAATCGTGCTCAACGGGAATCTTGCGATCCATGATGCGGAAGGGAAGATGCTTTTTGACTACGCGGAGCAGGGTCAGATAATCATAGCGGTAGCTGATGCCGTCCTTGCCGGCGGTGGAGGGGGCCCGGTAGCTCTTGAGCTTGTCGAAGGCGCAGGTCACATCGGTCCAGAGCGCGGTGCGTTCTTCCGTGGTCAGGGGATAATGCAGCATCAGACCGCCATCGCCTTGCGCGGCCGCGGTCCCCGGAGTCACGCTGCCGCCGAAAAGGAATCGTTGCACTTCGGTGAGGGTGATGAGGGTGTCGTAGACCTTGCGGGTGCCGCAATTGGACTTGGACGCGTCCACCAGGTTGTCCAGGATGCGATAAATGTCCGGGCGATAATTGTTGTTGCCGGTGGCGAACTTGGACGAAGCGTTGGGGTCGTTCTTCAGGTTCGGATCCTTGAGCGGCCCGCCGAAATCGGTGTAACGCCCGAGGTTGTAGCCGCCGATCATGGCCGCGAACGCAATGCGCTTGTCCACGCCGTTCTTGATGGCGTCCACGAAGCAGAGATCCGTCGAGTTGGACAGGGCGTCGTAGAGGCCGTACCATGCGATGGAAGAGGACAGGGCCGCGTTGGTGATCTGCGGCGAGTTCGGCGTCATCTTGGTCTTGCCCGTCGGCTGCATGTAGAACTTGGCCACCGTGCCCCAGCTATCCACGCAATGGCCCGCGGAGATGGCCGAAGTCACGTCCGGATACTTGGAGACGCAGGGTCCGTACTTGGGGAAGAACTGGGGATAGGCCTTGATGTATGTGCCGTAGGTGTCCTGTTCGATCTGCCAATAGCTGTAGGTGCCGTTGTCCTGATAGTCGGCCAGCTCGGAGCGGACCAGGCCGGTGGCCACGCTCTGCATTCCGGCGCCGGTCTCCTTGCCCGCGATGGCGGTCAGGAATTGCATGTCCACGTTCATGATCTCCTGGGCCATGCCCAAGGCCATCATGTATTGCGGGCCCATGGCGTAAGGGTTCCAATGCACGTTGTCGCCGCTGACGGCGAAGTTCGTGGTGGGAATGGCCGCCTGGATCTGGGTCTGCCCGTAGAAGCTGGAGACGAAGCCGCCGTAGGTGTCGCCGCCGTTGGAGCCGATGCTGTCGATCAGGCAGGAGGCGGTGTTGTAGTCGGGTTTGTTCGCGTCGATGTCAGAACAGGCCAGGGGTTCCGCATCCTTATAAGGAGGGACTTCCGTGCAGGAACCGGTCTTGATCAGGGATTGCAAATCGAAGGGCGTTCCGTCCTGGCCGGCCGCCAAGGTGCCGGTATAGTCGGTGGCGGCGATGCGGCAGGTACCGGCCTGCATCTGGCGTTCTTCGGTCGGGGTCTTCTGGGTGTATTCCACCGGCGCCGTGCCGGTCTTGGTGAGATTGGCCATCCAGGTGGTGTAGCCGGCGAAATCCTTGGTCTTGAATTTCCAGCCATCCACCTGCTGGGGCAGGTTGGTTTCGTTGCAGGTCTTGATGGTGGGATATTTGGTGCCTGGTCCCGTCGCGGGAAGGTCCCCGCCCAGGGTCTGCGTCACCTGGGCCGATGCCGGGCAGAACAAGGCGCCCATCACGGCGAAAGCGGTCGCCAGCACCAAAGCCATCGCTCCGCTTGCGCGGGTTTCCGCACCGGAGCCATGGGTTGCGAGTGCGTCGTGCGCGGCGTCGCTCGCAGAAGGCGCGTCCTCGCAGGTGCGGCACAAATCGAAAGCGTCAGTCCGGTTACGCTCTCCCGCCGCCATCCCCGAGGACGCATTGAAGTTGGAGGTTTCCGTGGCGGGAATGCGGAAAAACAAGGCTTTGCTGCCGCCTTTGGCTCCCAATCCGCCGTTTGCTTGCGCCACTAGGCTCCTCCACTATTTCGGACCGGACAATAAGGCATAAACACGGCCCATGCAGCCGTTTTCCTTTGCCGGACGTATCTGGGTTTCAGACCGTCGGGCCCCACCGCCCGTGAAATCGGATTGCCGCTGCGACAGCTTGGGTGCAATCCACAAATTCAAAACTACGGCCACCAATGGCCTTTGTCCACCGGCCCAGGAGCGAAAGTGATGAATTCTAGTTCACCAGGGGAAAGGGAAAAAGCGGCTTTTCCGGGCTGAATTCAAATGTTTTACCAAGCCCGGACAAGTAAAACCGGATGCTTACCACAACCCGTCACCGACAAGGAGTCCGTTTCGGTTTTCCGGCCCAGGCCCGCGCCATCCGGATTCCCGTTCTCGAGTACGCGGCTTTCATCCTACGGTTAAACCCCAACTTTGATCCGTAACCGGGTATCGACTCCTTCCCTTTGGAGAATTGGGCTTCCCTTGACCCCACCCCGGATTCCGGGACAGCTTATCTGTCCCCGGGACCCCTGGAAATACGGCTTCCAGAGCTTCGACCACCCTGCAAGCAGGGGTGGGGTCAAACCGGCCCGGGCTACGGCGTGTTTCAACCTGAGCGAAACCAGACGGTGAAGATAGATCTCCCCTCAACGGTTCCCGGCGGGTGGCAGAATCCCCGGTGACCCCAACACGAATTCACAAAGGAAATAGGTGGCTTTTATGGGGAGAGAGTTTATGGGGAGTGAGAAAAGTATTCTGGTTGGCCTGATCGTCGCAGGCAGTATTTGCATTGCGAACGCGCAAACCACAGTCAATTTGAGCGGTAAGATCACCGACGAAAACACGAAAGCAGTCGTAGTCGGCGCCAAGGTTACCATCGTCGGAAATCCGGGCATCACGGCCACGACGGACGCCCAAGGAAATTTCACCCTCACGGGAAACGCGACTGTGGGCATCCGCTCCGGCCTCAATGCCGGCAAATCGGAAATGGCCCTCGCCGGGACGCAGCTTTCCTTATCGGTGGCCGAGGACAATACGCCCGTGATCGTCGACGTGTTCAACATGAAGAACCAACTGTGCGCAACCTGGTCAGCCGCAAGGCTTCCGCTGGGGAATACACCGTGGATGCGGCTCCCACCGGTCTAACCAACGGCATGTATATGGTTCGGGCCCGCATCGGCTCGCAAACCGCGGCCTTTAAGATGACGACCCTGGGGCTTACCTCCGGAAACGGTTTCCAGGCGCGGGCGAACGCGGCTCGCACCGGCTTGGCCAAGGCGGCGGTCGATCCCATCGACAGTCTCAAGATCACCAAGGATGGATACAAGATCAAGGCGGTTGCCATCACCAAGTACTCGGGCATCCTTTCTCTGACTTTGAACCCCAAGCTCCCCCCGGGCAATCTCAAAATCGTATCGGAAAGAGCGTTTCCCCAGGTCGCTTGGGGCAAGAACGTGGACGTCGGCGTTTTCGACGGCGGAACCCAGCTGGATGGTAACTATACGGCTGAATCCTTCGAAGGTGGCAAGTGCTGGAAGGTGACTTTCAAGGATACGCAGATCGCCAATGGTTGGGGCTTCTTGACCACGATCGAACCGGAGGATATGTCCGCTTGGAAGGGTGGAACCATGCATATGGCCGTAAGGGGAACCGTGACTTCGCTCTCGGTAACCATGGAATCGTACGATCAGGGCAGCGGAGCCTCCAAAAGGGTCGACTTGGCCAAGTACGGCTATGCCCCGATGACCTCCATCTCCGATGTCGCCTGGCACGAAGTGTTGATTCCCCTCGATGATTTCGTAGGCACCGACCTGGGCCAGATCAAGGTCTACTGTGGCTTGTCCTATCCCTCGGAAACCGATTTGGCCCCCTTCGATCCGTCCCTGTTCTATCTGGTCGACGACATTTACTGGAGCCTGAAGAAGTAAGGTTTCTTCGTTATTGCATGTGTGGGGTAAGGAGGTTGCTCTTTACCCCTTTTTTATGCCCGGCCTCCATCAGCTCCTCCGGAAAAGAAAATGCTACCGGCTGAAATCCGAGGCTGCTGCGAGCTTCCCCATTGGCTACAAAACCTTGAAGTGTTAGCTAGTGCGCGCCAAAACCCGTATTTAAAACCTGTTCCCATGCCAAAATCGCGGGAATGGCTGACAACGCTTGTCAATGTCTCTTGGCTTGTTCCTTGCAGGAACTTGAGATATGTCAATTAGGGTATCCCTGCGTCATGTTTCCTCTTATAAATATGATCGCCCGGTCATCCTCTCGCCGCAGCTGATCCGCTTGCGTCCCGCGGCGCATTGCCGCACTCCCATCGAGGCCTATTCCCTGAAGGTTAAGCCCGCCGGGCACTTCCTCAATTGGCAGCAGGATCCTTTCGGGAATTTCATGGCGCGGGTGGTCTTTCCCGAACCGCAACGGGAGTTCGAGGTGGAAGTCGGCCTGATCGCCGATGCCACCGTGATCAACCCTTTCGATTTCTTCGTGGAACCGGACTCGGACAATTATCCACTCACCTATCCGCCTTCCCTGCGCGAGTCCCTGGCGCCGTACCTGGAGATCCGCGAAGACGGCCCGCTGCTGAAAGCCTGGCTCAAGAAGATCGATCGCAAGTCGAGATCCATCGTCTCCTTTCTCATGGAGCTGAACCAGGAATTGCCGAAGCAGATCCGCTATTGCATCCGGCTGGAAAGCGGAGTGCAAAGCTGCGAGGAGACCCTCAAGCTGGCCTCCGGATCCTGCCGGGACTCGGCGTGGCTGCTGGTGCAGGCCCTGCGCCACCTGGGCATCGCCGCGCGCTTCGCATCCGGATACCTGATCCAATTGCGCCCGGACTCGACCCCCTTGGAAGGTCCTACGGGTCCCGTTACGGACTTAACGGATCTACATGCCTGGGCGGAAGCCTACGTGCCCGGGGCCGGATGGATCGGCCTCGACTCCACCTCCGGCCTGATGGCCGGGGAGGGGCACATCCCGCTGAGCTGCACGCCTTCGCCCGAGGACGCCGCGCCCATCGCCGGCGGGGTCTCCGCGTGCGAGTCCATTTTCGATCACGCCATGGAGGTGACGCGCATCCTGGAAGCGCCGCGCGTCACCGCCCCCATCGACGACGCGGAGTGGAACGCCCTGTTGGCCCTGGGCGATCGGGTGGACAAGGATATGGCGCAGGCGGGTCTCGATCTCACCCAGGGCGGGGAGCCTACCTTCGTCTCCATCGACGACATGGACGCGCCGGAATGGAACACCGCTGCGCTCGGGGAAAAGAAATACGCGCTGGCGAACGATTTGACCTGGCGACTCAAGGAGCGTTTTTCCCCGGGAGCCATGCTGCATTACGGTCAGGGGAAATGGTATCCGGGCGAGCCGTTGCCGCGTTGGGCCCTCACCGTATATTGGCGCCAGGACGGCAAGCCGGTTTGGCGCAACGACAAGCTCCAGGCCAAGGAAGGATCCGAAGGCAAGTACGCGACCAAGGACGCCGCAGCCTTGGTTCATCAGATCGCTTTGGCGCTACGGGTGGATGCGGCCTGCGTGAAACCGGCCATGGAGGATGCCTACTACTATCTGTGGAAGGAAGGCGGCCTCCCCGCCGATTTCGATTCCAAGCGCACGGATTGGAAGAGCGACGCGGATCGCGCGCGGCTTCTGAAGCTGCTGGAACGCGGCCTCGACATGCCCACGGGATTCGTGTTGCCGTTGGCCGTGGACTTCGACGGCGCCGCCAACCGCTGGCGCACGGGCCCTTGGGAGTTCAAGCGCCAGCACCTGTATTTGCTGCCGGGAGATTCGCCGATCGGCTATCGCCTGCCTCTGGACAGCTTGCCCTGGGGCCAGGGCGGTCCGGAATTCCCGGCCCAGCTTTCCCCCATGGCGCCGCGCACGGATTTGCCCGAGTACCCGTTACCGGTGCAGGAGGGTAAAGGCGCGGCGCGCGACCGTAATGCCGCCGCAGCTCCCGCCGGAGCCCAGGCTCCGGACGCGGAAGGCGATCCGGATTGGATGGCCCGCAAGGAGACTTTGCCCGGCTATTCGCGCCTGAACGGCGTGGTGCGCACGGCCCTATGCGTCGAGGCGCGCTGCGGTCACCTGTACGTGTTCCTGCCGCCCCTGACGAATCTGGAATCCTATCTGGAGCTGATCAGCCTGATCGAGATCGCCGCCGCCGAAACCGGCCTGGCCGTGCGCATCGAAGGCTATCGGCCGCCGCAGGATTACCGCCTCAAGAGTTTCGCCATCACGCCGGATCCCGGCGTCATCGAGGTCAACATCCATCCTTCCGCGTCCTGGCAGGAACTGGTGGAGAAGACCGAGATCATCTACGCGGAAGCGGCCAATTGCCGGTTGGGCGCGGAGAAGTTCCAGCTCGACGGACGCCATACCGGCACCGGCGGCGGCAACCATATCGTTTTGGGTTCGGAGCGGCCCGCGGACAGCCCGTTCCTGATGCGGCCGCATCTGCTGCGCAGTATGGTGAACTTCTGGCAGAACCATCCCAGCCTGTCCTACCTGTTCTCGGGCATGTTCATCGGCCCCACCAGCCAGGCCCCGCGCGTGGACGAGGCCCGGGACGACGCCATGGCGGAATTGCAATTGGCCTTCACCCAGGTGCCTTCCAACGGAACTCATGTCCAGCCCTGGCTGGTCGATCGCATCTTCCGCCATCTGCTCACGGATCTCACCGGCAACACCCATCGTTCGGAATTCTGCATCGATAAGCTCTACAACCCGGACAGCCTCACCGGACGCCTGGGGCTGTTGGAGCTGCGCGGCTTCGAGATGCCGCCCCATCCGCGCCTCAACGCGGCGCAAAGCCTGCTGGTGCGCGCCCTGGTGACGCGCTTCTGGGACCATCCCTACGCGGCCCCGTTGCAATCCTGGGGTCCCGTCCTGCATGATCGCTGGATGCTGCCGCATTTTCTGTGGAACGATTTCGAGGACGTGATCGGTTTCCTCTCCGCCGCGGGATATGAGTTGAAACCCGAATGGTACGCGCCGTTCCTGGAGTTCCGCTTCCCGCGCTGCGGGTCCATCCAGCTGAAGGATTTCTCGCTGGAGTTGCGCCAGGCCGCCGAGCCTTGGCATGTGCTGGGCGAAGAGGCCTCCGGCGGCGGGACCGCGCGGTATGTGGATTCTTCGCTTGAGCGCCTGCAGGTGAAGGTGAACGGATTCGCGGACAAGCGCCATGCGGTAACGTGCAACGGCGCTGCTCTGCCCTTGCTGCCCACCGGCGTGCTCGGGGAGGCGGTGGCCGGCGTGCGCTACCGCGCCTGGCAGCCTGCGTCCTGTCTGCATCCCCTGATTCCCGTGCATGTCCCGCTCTATTTCGACGTGGTGGATCTGTGGAGCGGGCGTTCCCTGGGCGGATGCACCTACCATGTGGCCCATCCCGCCGGCCGCAACTACTCGACCTTTCCCGTAAACGCGGCCGAAGCCGAAGCCCGCCGGGGCGCGCGCTTCGAGGCCCGTGGCCACCGGCCGGGTGCATTCGTGCCGGAATCCGTTCCGGCCCACCCTGAACAGCCCTATACGCTGGATTTGCGGCGGCGTTGATGAACCGGATCGATTCCGTACTTGAGAGCGCAATCCGGGTTTGTTATCATCAGCGGGTCACGTGAACCCCGAATCCGAACACGTATCCGGGCCCGCCCTGGGCCTGCTGCAGAGGTACCGGCCCCCTGAAGACAGGTGGGACGAGATGGTCGTTCCCGGGGGCGCCGTAAGGCATGCCTGGACGGGACTGGCGTCCACCCTCGAGGAGCTGGGCACGGAAGACGTCCGCCGCCGCAAGCGCGCGCTGGCGGAAGAGCTTCGCCTCAACGGCGTAACCTACAACGTGTACGGGGACAGCCAGGGCGCAGATCGCCTGTGGTCCCTGGATCCGGTTCCGATGATCCTGGAGAGCCGGGAATGGGAGACCGTGGAACGCGGCCTCAACCAGCGGGCGGAACTGCTCGATGCCATCCTCAGGGATGTGTACGGTCCGCGCCGCCTGGTGCGGGAAGGTTTGCTGCCCGCCCTCTTCCTCTACTCCCATCAGGGTTTCCAACGCGCGTGCTGCGGCAACACCGCCGCGCAGCAGCGCATGCTGCGCTTCTATTCCGCGGATCTGGTCCGCAACGGGGACGGCAACTTCCGCGTCGTGAGCGATCGCGGCCAGAACCCGTCCGGCTACGGCTACGCCCTGGAGAACCGCTCCGTATTGAGCCGCACTTTGCCCAGTCTGTTCCGGGAGTCCGGCGTGCACCGCCTGGAAGGCTTCTTCCAATCCTTCCGCAAAAGTCTGGTCGAGGCCGCGCCCCCCGGCGTGCGCGATCCCTTCGTGGTGCTGCTTTCCGCCGGGCCCGAGAACGAGACCTACTTCGAGCAGGCGTACCTGGCGAGTTACCTGGGGCTTCCCTTGGTGCGCGGCGGCGATCTGAGCCCGCGGGACGGAGGCATCCACCTGCTGTCCATGGAAGGCTCCCGCCGCGTGGACGTGATCCTGCGCCGCGTCGACGACAGTTTCTGCGACCCCCTGGAGCTTAACGGCAGTTCCCTGCTGGGCGTGCCGGGCCTGCTGCAGGCGGTGCGCAACCGCAAGGTCTCGGTGTGCAACGCCCTGGGCAGCGCCATCCTGGCCGGTTCGGGCCTCATGCCCTTCCTGCCCGGCATCTGCAAGCATCTCTTCGGCCAGGATCTGCTCATGCCCTCGGTGCCCACCTGGTGGTGCGGCGACAGGGAGCAGCGGGAGGCCGCCCTGGAACGCTTCGAGCACATGGTGATCAAGCCCCTCTATCAGGGTCCCAAGCGCAGCACCTGGTTCGTGAACCGCCTGACCCGTGAGCAGCGGGAGAAGCTCCTGATCCGCATCCGCGCCAAACCGCAGATGTATCTGGCCCAGGAATCCCTCCCGCTGTCCACCGCGCCCTGCTTCATCTCCGATCGCATGGAGGCCCGCCCCGTGGTTCTGCGCAGCTTCCTGGCCGCGGCCGAGGGATCCTACGCCGTCATGCCGGGCGGCCTGGCGCGGGTGTCCTCCAAGCCGGACAGCATCGAGGTCTCGGGGCAGGAGGGGGGTATCAGCAAGGATACCTGGATCCTTTCCTCGGAACCCTTATCGTGGACCGCACCCGAACTGGCTCCGGACGAAGGCGGCAAAATCCGGACCCCCGTGCAGACGCGCATCAACCGCTTGCAGGGCCCGTTGCCCGGGTTCGCGACGGAAAACCTGTTCTGGTTCGGCCGCTACCAGGAGCGCCTGGCCTGCCAGGCCCGCGTCTGGCGCGTCTTCCTGGCCTTGGCCGGAGAGGGCCACCAGGCCCTGGCCGAAGGCTCCGGGGAATGGCTGCGCATCCTGCGCGCCTGGCAACCCTCTTTCCCGGACGCGCTCAAGGATCCTCGCGCCCTGCAGGCGCATCTGGAGCATTCCCTGGACGACGAGAACGCCATGGGCTCCCCGGGCTTCAACCGCGCGGCGCTGCGCCGCACCGCCCGCGCCGTGCGCGATCTGCTTCCGGACGATTGCTGGCAGGCCGTGAACACCATTCTCGATCCCGTCGAGGGCGAACCTTCCCTGCGGCGCCTGGATCGCGGCATCCTCCTCATCGCCGGACTCGCGGGACTGGAGACGGAGAGCATCGCCCAGGGTCCCGTGCGCCGTTTTCTGCTCATGGGCCGCTGCCTGGAGCGGGCGCTGTGCACGGTGCGCGCGCTGTCGGCCGCGCTGGGCCGCAACCTCAAGCCTTCGGACGCGCTGCTTGAATCCCTGCTGGCCATCCACGACAGCGATCTCATGTACCGCCAACGTTACCAGCGGGAAATCCAGGCGGGCGCCATGGCGGACCTGCTCGTCGCCGACGAATTCAATCCGCGCTCCATCGCCTACCAGTTGGCGCGCTTCACCGAGGAACTCGCGGGCCTGCCCCTGGAATCGCCCATGCTCTCCGCCTGCCAAAAGACCGTGCTCAAGGCCCTGACTTCCGTGCGCGTGTTCGAGACCGGCGAGCACGGCATCATCGACGCCGGCGGCAACGAGGCCTTCGAGCATCTATTGAGCAGCCTGGAAGCTTGGCTCGGCCGCATCTCGGAATACCTGTCGCGGGAATTCTTCCAACCCATCCCCTTGCCGCAGTCGCTGCGGGAATGGACCTGAGGGACCGGCCGCGCATGCCCATCTATCTCATCCGCCACCGCACCATCTACCTCTACGACGAGGAGGTGGCCCTTAGCGTCAACCAGGCGCGCCTGCGTCCGCGCGAACTCGCGGGCCAGCGGTTGCTGACCTTCTCCATGGCGTCGACGCCCAAGGTCGACGACTTCCAGGAGGAGCCGGACTTCTTCGGCAATCCCACCGCCATCTTCAAGGTGGCCGAATCCCACGAACGTTTCGAGATCATGACGGAGAGCCGCGTCGACGTGTCCTGGGCCGATCGCGACCTGCCGCCGGATACCGCGACCTGGGAGGAAATCGCCGAAGCGCTCCGATCCTCCGCCACTCCGGATGCGCAGGACGCGATCCAGTTCATGCTGGATTCGCCCCTGGTCAAGCCGTTCCCGGAACTCAGGGAGTACGCCGTGACCTCCTTTCCCGCGGGCCGTCCCATCGGCGAAGCGGCTTACCACCTGATGCGGCGCATCCACCGGGACTTCCGCTTCATCCCCGGATCCACCAGCCTCAAGACCACCTTGGAGATGGTGTTCACCACGCGCTGCGGCGTATGCCAGGATTTTTCCCATCTGATGCTGGGCTGCCTGCGCAGCATGGGCCTGGCCGGCCGCTACGTGAGCGGTTACATCGAAACCCTGCCCAAGCCCGGCAAACCCAAGCTGGTCGGCGCCGACGCGACCCATGCCTGGGTGTCCGTCTATGCGCCCGGCACGGGTTGGCTGGATTTCGATCCGACCAATCTGATGCTGCCCGGACCGCGCCATGTAACCCTGGCCTGGGGACGGGATTTCTCCGACGTAAGTCCGCTGCGGGGCGTGCTCTACGGCGGCGGCTCCCAAAAGCTCAAGGTTGAAGTGGATGTGATTCGCGAGGAATGAATCCCCGCGCCCGCCGCACCATCGCTCCCAATCTTCCATCCGTCTCTCTTTTTGTGAACGCAATTATCCGCTGTTTTAGGCATTTTCCCGGGTGGGGATGGAAGGATTCCGGCCAGATTCGTATTTTCGGTAGCGATTTTCCGCCTATATTACGTCTTAGGTTCAGAACCGCGCCGCGGCCCGCTTCCAATCAAGGGGCCATGAAGGGATTGTCGTGAAGTCTTCGTCCACATCGTCCATATTGACCCGTGATGCCATCCTCCCAAAGCTCCTGGAAATCGCCCGCAAGGTGACGGGAGAGGACGACCTGGAGTTCAACGCCCAGACCCCGTTCGAAGACATCGAGGAATGGGATTCCCTCAACCATGTGCATATGGTGGTGGGCATGGAAGACGCCTTCGGTATTCGGTTCAATGACCCCTCCCGCCTGCAGAGCGTTGTCCGCATCCAGGATCTTCTGGACATCATCGCGGATTTGAAAGGGCTCTGAGCCCGACTGAACAGCCATGCAATTCCTTTCCTCCCAATTCGCCGCCGCGCTCGCCGTGGTCTTCCTGCTCTACTGGATCGTCCCCAGCCGTGCCTGGCAGAATCTGGTGCTCCTCTGCGCCTCCCTGGGATTCGCTCTCACCTTCGGGATCCAGGCCGTGGCGGTATTGGCCGTTTCCACTTTGGTGGAATGGATAATCGCATTGCAACTCGGACGCACGGAATCGTTGTCGGGTCGCCGCGCGCTCTTGTGGACTTCCGTGGCCCTGAATGTCGCGCAACTCTGCTTTTTCAAATACTCGCATTTCTTCCTCCCGGAAATGTCCTCCTTGCTGGGCGGGTTCGGCCTCAACGTTTCCACCCTGCAAATCCTCATGCCCGTGGGCCTCAGCTTCTGGACCTTGCAGAAGATGACCCTCACCCTGGACGTGTATCACCGCCGCATGCAGCCGGAAAAGGATTTCTTCCGCTGCCTGCTGTTCACGGCCTTCTTCCCGACTTTGTTGTCCGGCCCCATCGAGCATTCGCGCAATCTCCTGCCGCAATTCGCCAAGCAGCGCGTTTGGGACCCGGCCCGCTTCTCCGAGGGCGTCTGGCTGTTCGCCATCGGCGCTTTCCAGAAGGCCGTGATTGCGGACAACGTAGGCGTGCTTTCCGATTCGCTGCTTAAGCCCGGCAACGGCGGCCTCGCCTTGCTCGCCGGGATGTGGGCCTACGCCTTCCAGCTCTACGGAGACTTCGCGGGTTACTCCTACATGGCCCGGGGCTGCGCCCGCGTGCTCGGGATCGACATCAAGCAGAACTTCCTGGCGCCGTATCTGGCGAGCAACCTTTCCGACTATTGGAAGAATTGGCACATCTCCCTGACCGGCTGGCTGAACGAATACATCTTCTCGACCCTGTCCATGGCTTTGCGCCGCTGGGGTACCTACGGGATCGTGGCGGGAATCTGGGTCACTTTCGTGGTGAGCGGACTTTGGCACGGGACGGGATGGACCTTCTTCGTCTATGGGTGTTTCCATGCCTTGGGCATCACCGTATTCACCCTGAGCAAGAATCTCCGCAAGCGCGTGAAGAAAGCCTTCCCCGGGTCCTCGTGGCCGGAATGGGTAGCCATCGTGTTCACCTTCCAATTCGTCTGCCTGGGCTACGTGTTGTTCCGCGCGCCGAATCTGGCGGCGGCGGGAGCGGAGTTCGCGGCGCTCTTCAGCGGTTCCTGGAATCCCATGGCCGTAAAGGTCGACTGGCAAACGTTGCTGTTGAGCGGTCTGGCCATCTTCGCCATACAGGCCTTCGTGCGGCGTGAGCGGGACGTCTTCTGGGTGTTCGAGCGCACGGTGTGGTTCCGCATAGCCTTATATCTGGTGCTGGGCTTCCTGCTGCTCCGCTTCTACGCGCCTTCCGACCGTTTCATCTACCAGCAATTCTGAGAGCGGCTACAAGCATGCTTTCCTTGCAATGGATTTTCCGGACCTTTCCCGCGGCTTCGCGCGCGGCCCTGATCGCCGTTACGACCACGGTGCTCCTGCTGATCGGACTGCGGCTGTTCTTCAATGATCCCCGTCCTTCCCTTTTCCTGCTGGGCGATTCCTGCATCGGCAATTACCGGCTGGATCCGGGACAGCGCCTGCAGGACATCCTGGAACGGATGGATCCGGGAACGCGCGTGGAAAATTGGGCCGAACCCGGCGCCACGCCGTTGGACTATTACCTGCAATGGCAACGGGGCGCGTTGGTCGCCGGCGCTCCGGCCAAGGTGGTAATCGCCTTCGAGCCGGACAAGTTCATGAACCAGACCTGTCCGCACCGGTTGGACGAGGACGGCGTGAACCTCCGCTGGATCCCCTGGAACCGTTCGGGGGTGGATCTGTTCCGCATGCTTTCCCCCCATGAAAAGAGCGTCGCCCTGGTGCAACAGGCGAGCGTGCCGTTCTACGCCGCTGCCGACGTGGGCCGGCTCTTGTGGATCCGCTATCTGCAATGGCCCTCGGAGCGCAAGCACATGCGCAACGCGCCTCCCACCCGGCGCGTGAAAATCGAAGCCAAGGCCGCGGAGCTGGGGAAGGCCTGGGACACGGTCACGGTCCCGGATGAAGCGGAGTTCGCCGCGATGCCGCGGACGCTGGACGCGGGATTCCTGATGCGCTCGCTGCGCCGGGCGGGGACGGAAACCCGCGTGGTACTGCTCCCCTACGGAAATCCGGACTTGTTGAAGAAGATCTGGTCCCCGGCCGTGTTGGCCAAACAGGATTCCATGGTCGTGCTCGTGCGCCATTGGCTGGAAAGCCAGGGCGTGGAATTCATCGATTTGAACGCCCCGGATGCCATCGCGCATTTCCCCGATCCCGTCTGGGACGACATGGCCCATCTCAAGGACCCCGCCGCCTTCTCCTATATGGCCGAACGCGTGCACACGTCTTTGGCGAAATTCTCCGCGCCCCGTTCCTCCTTGACCGCTCCGGGCCGCCTGACCCGCTCGCCGGATGAGGATTAGCCGGCGCCGCTTCTCTCACTGAATGCCACTGAATGCCAGGGAATGACCCCATGAACGCAGCTTCGATACCCAATCTCGCCTCCCTGTTCTACGCCTCCGCCGGGCGCGCGCCCGATGCGGACGCCCTGGTCTGGGAGGACGGCACCCTGTCTTACGCGCGTTTCCGCGACCGCATCGAATCCCTGCGGCCCCACATCGCTCCCGAGCCCGGAACCTTCGTGGGCATCCTGGCCCATCGCAGCCCCCTGGCCTACGCCGCGGTGCAGGCCGTCCTGGCCCAGGGCCACGCTTACGCGCCGCTCAATCCCGGCTTCCCGCCCGCCCGCAACGCCTACATCCTCCGCAAAGCCGCCATCGGCACCCTGATCGTAGGAGAGGAATGCGCGCCCGCCTTCGCCACCCTGCTTAAGGAGCTCGACAGGCCCCTGCGCGTGGTGACGTTCGGCGATTCCCCGCAGGTCAAGGCCTTGGCGGAAGGTAACTCTAATGTTACCCTGGTCGAAGCCGTGCCGGGAACCGATCTCGCGCCGGCGCCCCTCGCGCCCGTGCCCGCGGACGGCAGCGCCTACGTGCTCTTCACCTCGGGAAGCACCGGCCAGCCGAAGGGCGTGCGCGTGCGCCACGACAACGTGAAGTCATACGTCGCCTCCTTCCTGGAACTCTACCCCATCTCCCAGGACGACCGCCTCTCCCAGACCTTCGATCTCACCTTCGACGTGAGCGTGCACGATCAATTCGTGACCTGGTCCGCGGGCGCCGCTTTGGTGGTGTTCCCGGAGAAGGCGCTGTTCTCGCCCCTGGGCTATGCGGCCTCGCGTAAGGTGACGGTATGGTTTTCCGTGCCCGCCCTGGCGGCCTTTCTGGAAAGCGCCCGCCAGGTGGTGCCCGGAGCCCTGCCCGGCGTGCGCCTGAGCCTGTTCGCGGGCGAAAAGCTCACCTGGAAGACCTGCGAACTCTGGAAGACCATCGCGCCCAACAGCGTGCTGGCCAACCTCTACGGTCCCACCGAGACCACCATCGTGGTCCTGCATTTCATCATCCCTCCCGGCTTTCCGGAAGCCCGCTGCCATCAGGGCGGCATTCCCATCGGGCATACCTGGGCGCGCCAGCGCATGGAGATCCGCCGCGCGAACGGCACCTTATGCGAGGACGGGGAGCTGGGCGGCCTGTGGCTGGCCGGCGATCAGGTGGCCCCGGGCTATCTGGGCGAAGACAAGATGACCGCGGAACGCTTCATTGAACGCGACGGCGTGACGTGGTACCGCAGCGGCGATCTGGTCTTCCGCGATCACGAAGGCCTGGTGCAATACCAGGGCCGCGAGGATTTCCAGGTCAAGGTGATGGGCTACCGCATCGAGCTGGGCGAAATCGAGAACGAGCTGATGCGCGTTTCCGGCGCCGCCTTCTCCATCGCCGACGTGGCCCAGGTGCGCAGCGGCATGGACGAGATCTACTGCGTGCTGCCGGCCGCCTTCGCCCCCCGCAAGAAGGAAATCAAAAACGCGCTCAAGGAGAAGCTGCCGGGCTATATGGTGCCGCGGCATTTCTACTACACGGACGATATTCCGTTGAACTCGAACGGGAAGATGGATCGGGGGGTTATTAAGAGCCGGGTGCTTGCGGGAACTTACGGCTGAAAAATAAGAGAGAACTCAAAATGAAAAATGAAAAATGAAAAGTGCAAAATGGGGATTCTCCGGGGTAGACACTTCGTGTGCCGGATACTGAATCCCGCCTCGCCCCGCCTCGACAACCTGGAAGCGCCAGCCGATAGCCCTGCCGTTTGCCTCAGGCGCCCTCTTCAACTTTTCATTTTTCACTTTTCATTTTGTATTTTGACTTTTGACTTTTGACTTTTGAATTCTACCCAGGATTCCCCGCAGGGGTCTCCCCCGGTTCCGGCAAAAGCTTCATGGCCAGCCAAGGCGTGAGGCACATGGATGTTCCCAGCAGCACCAACAGCCCCAGGACCGCGAATTTGCCGATGCTGGCGATGCCCATGTGGGTGGTGAAGAGCATGCCCGAATAGCCCGCGGTGGTGGTCAGGGTGGAGACGGCGACCAGCATGCCGATGCCGCTGTACAATTCCCCGATCTTCTTGCGGCCCAGGCGCAGGTAACCGAGCAGCAGGTAGCTGGAGACGTCCACGGCGTAGCCTTGCAACGTGGTGATGACGATGAGGTTGAAGGGTCCGACCTTGATGCCGAGAAGCCCCATGAGCCCGACGATCCAGATGACGCCCACCACCAATTGGATGCCGCAGGCCGCGAGCAGGCGGATGTCCCGGAGGATGAGGGCGAGCAGGACCACCAGCACGACCATCATAAGGATGAAGACCCGCAGGCTGTCCGACTTGACCATGCGCACGATGTCGCTGAAGACGAAACTGGAACAGTAACAGGAGAGTTTCTCCCCGTTGGCGGTGAGATGGCCGTACCGATCCTGGAAGGCGCCGGCGTCGATGGCGTTGGAGGAATGGAAGGAGCCGTAGACGAAGCCGAGGCGGCCGTAGCTGCCGTCCCGTTCGCGCAGCAGGTTCAGGGCCCAGGGCGGGATGTCCTTGGGTTGGAAGGTATCGGTGCGCGTCAGATCGCGCAGGTTGACGATCATGGCGGAGTCGTCGCCCGTGGCCTTGTCGAAGACGCGCGCGGAGATGAGCTCGCCGATGTTCTTGATTTCCACCAGCCGTTCTTCTTGGGCCTTGAACGGGGGGACGAAGGTGGACAGCGTGAGGAAGCTGCGCAGATAAGGATCCCGGACCACGGTGAGGCGGTGGAGCAGGCTGTCCTGCAGGGCGGCCATGGCCGCGGAGTCCTTGGCCATGACGACCACGGGCTGGCTGCTGGTGCGGTTGCTGCCCAATGCGATCTTGACGGGGAGTCCTTCGGGTTCTTTGCGCGTATCGCGTAGGTTGTCGAAGTCGTATTCGAACTTGAGCTTGACCATGAAGAAGCCGAGCACCAGGGTGCCGGCGAGCGTCGCCATGGCGGTCCAGGTGATGAGCTTGGGCCAGTTGGGGCTGGGGAAGGGGGACTTGAAGGGCTTGGGGATCTTGATCCGCAGCCAATGGAGGCCGGGCAGGCGGGTGAGGCTTTCCCAGGCGAAGATGAAGGCGGGCAGGGTGAGATAGACGCTGATCAGGCTGAAGGCGATGCCGGCCGAGGCCTGGATACCGAATTCATAGAAGCCCACGAACTTGGACACGAGCAGGGTAAGCAGGCCGGCTACCGTGGTGGAGGCGGCCACCACCAAGGAGTAGAAGAGTTCGCTCAGGGTGCGCGATAGGGCTGTTTCCCACGTGGATCCCTCCCGGACCAGGCGCAAGGCGTAGCCGAGCACGTAGATGGAGAAGTCGATGCCCATGCCGAAGAGGATGGACACGACGAAGGCCGTGTACAGGTTGAGATGCCCGTACACCAGGGTGGTGAGGGCCAAGGTGAGCACGCAGGACAGGATGGCCTGGATGAGGATCACGGCCATGGTGCCGATGGCGCGGAAGTAGACGGCAATGATGAGGATGTTGAGGCCGACGGAAATCAAAGTGGCCAGCAGGCCGTTGCTGGACAGCGAATCCACTTCCGTCAGTTCCTTGTAGGGGCCTTCCACGCCCACCTGCAACTTGTCGCCGTATTGGGCGCGGATGGGCGCCAGCAGTTTTTCGCTGCGGGCTACCACGGTCTGCGCGTAGTCGAAATCGGAGCTGGGCTTGGAGAGCGAGGCCTGCACCAGTCCCACCAGGCGTCCGTCGCGGGTGCGGCCCATCAGGCGGGAATGCAATGAGTCGGGCAGGCCGTTCTTGGCGTCGTAGGAGGCGCCGGTATCCGATCCCTTTTTGAGGAAGCGCGTGAACGATTCCGCGGCTTCGTCCGGCAGGCCCAATTGCTGGGGGAGATCGGCGTCGAACCATTCGCGTTTCGCGGCCGGGGCGGCGGGCTCATCATCCAGGAGATCCACGGTGAGGGGGCCTCGGCCGCCCAGGTCCATGCGCAGGTCCCCGATTTTGCCGGAGATCTTCTTCAACTGTTCCATGGGCAGATAAAGCAGGGCGTGTTGGCGGAAGAAGGAGTTGTCGCGCGAGACCTGGGCGTAGACCACGTCCGGCCAGGTGCGCAGGGAATCGGCGAGGCGATCCTGCAGGCGCGCCAGCTCGGCCGGATCGTTCAGGACGATGGCGATGGTGTACATGTCCGAGCTGCCCAACCGGCGCTTGGCTTCGCCCATGGCGAGGATGGTTTCCGTGTTGCGCGGGAGCAGGGCATCCAGGTTGGCATCGATGCGCAGCCGCGTGGAATAGAGGCCGCACAGGGCCGTGGCCACGACGGTGAACGCCACGATGAGGAAGCGGTGGCGCTGCGAGAAGGCGATGTGGGAGCCGAGGAGGCGGGTCCAAAATAAAGAGAGAGGCGAAGAGCGAGGCGGGGTATTGCCTGCTTTGGGGTCCATGGAAGTCCTTTGAGCTGTTTGGCGGGCGTTGGTTAGACGCGCGGGACAGGCTTGATAGCTACGCAGCCGTTCCGGTCCCAAAGGTAACCGCCCAACGCCTTTTCGAAAAGGCGAGGGCACCCGTCCGCCGCGATCAAGGGTATTGTAGTAGTGGGGACGCCCAGATTGCAATAGGCGCTTTTCCGTTCCGCGGTTTGCGGCCCAGGCCGTTCCAAAGGGTCGGATGAATTCCGGATTCGGACTCGGAACCGGTACCGTAGCGGGCGCCGGCGGGGAGCGAGGCGCGGGAACGGGCCTGTAATCGGGTGGGAGCGCCGAATTCGTCCGCGCCCAGATCCGGTTTCGCCCCGCCCACCCGGGCCTCGCCGTCGATATCCTGGGTTCCCGCCGCGGCCGGCGCCAGGACGGCTCCCGCGTCTATGGCAGGGGATCCGGCGGACAGGTGCAGGTTGGCCGGGGCGTTCACCACTTTGGGATTGGCGTATACGGCATGGGCGTCGGGCCAGGCCCCTGGGGACGACGTGCTCGCGCCGAAATACAGGTTGTTCTCCGCGGTGATACCGGTATTGTTGGAACCCGATTGCACCAGGTACCCGCCTCCCGATTTCGCCAGCAGGATGTTGTTCCGGACCGCCACGTTCTTGCAATTGAACTGAAGGACGATCTCGCCGTCATTCCCCTGCCAGGTGGTGTTTCCCGTGATGGCGATGCTGTCCGCGTTGCCCTTGCCGGAAGCGTAGCCGCCGGCCATGATGTTGCCTTGGAAGGACCGCGAGGCGAAGTTGTTCCGGATGGTGATGCCGGAAGTGGACTTGCCCCCGTGTTCGCTGGCGATCTCGAAGGCGATGTCGCAATTGTCCACGGTGTTGCGTTCGATGACGATGTCGCGCCCGCCGTCCACGTAGATTCCGTCAGCGCTCCGCTCCCCGCCGTAGGTGGGGTTGGTCGCGGAACTGATGTTGTATACGTGGTTGCCGAAGCAGAGGCCGTTGCGCGCCTGATCCTGGGCGCCCGGCCCGTTGCCTTCGAAGCCGATGAAGTCGATGCCGATATTGTCGTTGTCGTGCACGACGTTGCGGGACACGGTGAAATCCGAGACGTTCCCGTTCAGCACCATCGATTCGCTCTGGCCCAGTTTGCAGGCGTCGATTTCGTTGCCGTCCACCAGCAAGTGGCTGATGGGCGTAGCCGAGGTGCCGTAGGCCGTGATCCCGTGGGCGTTGCCGTTGGCGTTCTCGATGTTGTGCACGTGGTTGCCCAGGATTTCGATATAGTCCCCTCCGCCGCTCACGCTGATGCCGATGGGTGTGCCGCCGCCTTTAAGATTGCGCACTTCGAATCCCTTCACGCGCACGTAGGATTTGGAAGCGATGGAAATCAATTCCCCCGCGTTAACGCCGGCCCCGTCGAGGATCGCGCCGGACTCGCCGAGCAGGGTGATGTACGCCTCTGCGGTTCCGGATTTTCCGAAGGCCACGCCTTCCGCATAGACTCCCGCTTTGACGAGCACGGTATCCCCCGCGGCTGCGGCGGTGAGGCCCGCCTGCACCGACGTGTATTGCCCGCCCGTTTTCGCCACCAACAAGGTCTTGGCGGTCCCGTGCCTGGCGACACAAAACACCAAAACCATCCAGAGCCATCCCAGTGCGTGCTTCTTCGATTCCATGGCGTAGTCCTTTTCATCGGCCCGGAAACCCCTCCGCGGCCCGACGTTAACTTAGACCTCGGGGGAATATCCCGATCGATGGGTGGGGCGGGATTTCCGGAATCCGCTCTTTGCCACTAAACGGGTGGGGCGCTCTATTCGCAGGGGTGGGTAGCGATGTTTTCGGAAGGTGAGGTTGGCGGGGAATGGGCGAGGACCGATCCATGGCCGCGGGAGGCAGCGGAACCAAGCGCTAGCGGCCCAAGGCGGCCATGGCGCGGGTCCAGGCGTTTCCACCGGAAACCAGGACCGCGAAATAGACACCGCCCGCCGTTTGCGGTCCGGGCGACCAGGAAAGATCCAGACGGCCCTGGAAGCGCGGCAGGTCGGCCAGCATGGCTTGCGTTTTTCCCTGGGCATCGCGGATTTCCACATGCACGGCGTTCATCGCCGGCATGTCGATGCGGATGCGGAATGCCTGCGACGACAGGTCCGGGGAAAAGACGGAAAGTCGCGGGGACGAGATTGCGTTTCGCGATGCGAGGCCGGGATCGCGGATGGCGGAGCCGTCGCCGTAATACACGCGGAAAACCTTGCTGACCGCATGTTGGATGGCGCCCGTCTGATAGCCGCGGGAGAGGTAATACAGGCTTCCGTCCGGCGCGATCTTCAGTCCGGTGGGGAAGGAGGCCTGCTCCAGAAAGCCGTCGGCCTTTCCGGTGGCGGGATCCATGGCGCGGATCCACCCGTTGCAGAAATCCGTGAAGAAATATTTTCCGGCGTAGGCCGCGGGGAAGGACGCGTGCGCGGGCCGATAGAATTCGCCGCCCATGATGGCGCATCCGTCGGCGTGGTAATAGCTGTACTGGGGAGCAATGACTTTCGGATCGGAAGACTTGCCCTCGCTGAAGGGCCAGCCGAAATTGCCGCCCGCGGTGATAATGTCGATTTCCTCGAGGGAGCTTTCGCCCACATCATTGACGAGCACGCCCGAGTCCGGCCTTGCCGCGAGAGTGAACGGGTTGCGCAGGCCATAGGCCCAGATCGCCCTGGCCAATCCGGTGGCGGTCGCGTAGAAGGGGTTGTCGGTGGGAATGGAACCATCGCGGTTGACGCGCAGCACCTTGCCGAAGGGAGAGGCCAGGTTCGCGGATTCCGCCGGTTTCTGGTGTTCGCCCACGCCGAGAAAAAGCTTACCCTGTCTATCGAATGCAATGCCTCCGCCCATGTGCCAAACCGCGTCCCCGACATCCGGAAGGTCGAGGAGGATTTCCTCTTTCGAGGAGTCGGCGCGATCGCCGGTTACGGGGAAGCGGCTGAGGCGGTTGTGGCTGGCAGGCGACAGGGCGGTGTAGTAGACGTAGAGATACGGGCTGGCGGGAAATTCCGGATCCAATGCTACGCCCAACAATCCCCGCTCCTCCTTGAAGTCGATCTTCAGGGACAGGGCCGCGTCGCTCAGTAGGATGTTGTTTTTCAGGACCCGGACCGTGCCTTCCTGCTCTCCGAAGAACACGCGGCCGTCCGGCGCGATGGCGATGCCGGCGGGGCTGCTCACGCCTTGGGCCACTTCCTTTTCCGTGAAGCCTTCCGGCACCTTGCTTGCGGCGGCCGCGCCGATTAAGGACAGGACGATGAGAAAAACGGGGACGGGCGGTTTTCCGTTCATCGATTCCCCTCCATATGCAAAGCCGTTGACCCGGGACGTTGGGTCCGGTAGTCCATTTGAATCCAATCCGGATTGTTCACGGTCCGCAGGATACGGACTTCATCGATGCGGCCGAGAAAGAATTGCGTCTCGGCCAGGTTGGGATCCGGGTCCCCCTTGGCGCCGATCAGCAAGTCGCGGAAATTGTCGGCGATGGCCGCGGAACCCGGAGACTGCTGCGCCAACAGGCTTCCATCCCAATACAGGCTCGCGGTCTTGCCATCGAACGTCGCGGCCACATGATGCCAATCGCCTTGGTTGAAGGCCAGGTTCGGGGCGTCCAAAGTGAAGATCCGGGCTGGAGACGCCATGCCCAGGATCAAGCGTAGGCCCTTGACGCCCGGGGAGTATTGCAGCACGAAACCGGAGGATTGGTTTTCCTCCCAGCGCGCCAGGATGACGCGGTCCATATCGTCCCCGCTCCCGAAACCCGGTTCAATCCACGCCGAGGCCGCGAAGGCGCCCTTCCAGGCCAAAGGGGCGTTGTCCATGCGGATATTGCGGCTTTTACCGTCGAAGATCTGCGCTCCGGCGACGAGCCCGGATTCCGGATCGTCCGCCACCATTTCCGTTCCCCAGCCGCCCAATTGCGTCGCGGTCGCGTCGGCGTAGCCGTTCTTCTTGTTGTTGCCCGTTTCGGACAAATGCCATACGCAGGTGAAACCCAACGCGGTATCGAACACGGCTTCGCTCCGGCCCATGGCGATGGCCCCGGTCTTGCCCCAATACATGCGGAAGGCGCCGCCCACGGCGCGGATTCCCGCGCGCTTCAGGTTCACCCAGACCGCGGCTTTCCCCGCGCCGGCGTCCCAGCGTTCGATCGCATAGGGGAGGGCGTTGCCGTCCGCATCGGCGAAGCGGAGATCCTCACCGTTGGCCATGGCCTGGGTGAAATCGAATCCGGGGTTGCTCAACCGCACCGCGACGGGATAATCCCCCGCCGAGCGGATCCAGGCTTCCCCCGCTCCGGACGTATCGATCGACCATGTTCCTTGGTGGGCCCACGAGGTGTAGGCGGCCGGCTCGATAAGGCCTCCCGCGACGGTCTTGAGGCTGTCGGTTAGGGGCACGGAAGGGGACGGTCCGGAAACCGCGACGGAATCGGCCAGGGATATCGGAGGCAGGGTACCGACAGGCAGGGAATCCAGGACCAAGGTGGCCGAATCCGCCTCCACGTACTCCAACTTGCGCTTATTGGCCGTACCGGTCTGAAAGATAAAGCCCCGGTGGACCCCTTCCAGGTGCAGGCGCGCGCGGCAGGGCTCGCGCAGGGTATCCACGGGTAACGTGGAGGATACGTCCTTGGTTACCGTGATTCCGGTCCGGAACGCGCGCGTGCCGTCCCCGGGTTGCCATACGTCCAGGTTGTAGGTTCCGGGAGCGACGCCGCGGAACAGGAAGGTGCCGTCTTCCCGGGTGCGGGTTTCCAGAGAGTCCGGAAAAGCGCCCGCCCCTAACGGATCGTAGGACGCGGGAATCAGACGCACCCGCGCGCCCGTGAGGCTTCCCGATATGGAGGCGATGGCGCCCCCGGTGGTTTCCACGCCGCCACCGCCGGCCACATCTCCCGGTTTCGTCTGATAACAACCGATCAGGAAGGCCGACAAGATGGCCAGGGTCGCGGCGGCCATGGCGGTGACCTTGGCGGTGACCTTGGCGGTGACCTTGGCGGTGACCTTGGCGGTGACCTTGGCGGTGACCTTGGCGGTGACCTTGGCGGCGGCCGCATTGGCTGCTGGACCCGGCGCGTCTTGGGACAATAACGGACCGTGCGGGTCCTGGGCGTCTTCACGCATCATGGGTTTTTGAAAGCGGGAAAACGTTGACGTTGATCTGGTAAACCCGATCGGGCGACGGGCATCCCTTGGCCATTTCCAGGATTTTCTTCCGTACTTTTCCCAGCTCTTCCTTGATCCAAAGATATTCCCCGTTGGAAATGCTCAGGGTCAAGGTGGAATGGTTGCGGGCTTCCGGGTTCACGCGGTCGTAACTGCCCTTGGCCAGATCCAGGGTATCGATCTGGAACTGGGTGATGGCGACGGATTTCCAATAATCCCCGGTCGTCAGGATGGCGTCCAGCTTTTCGTAAACGCCGGAGGTGCGCATCTGGATCAGGCCCAGTTTTTCCAGGACCCTGATGGCTTCCTTGGCTTCGATGGGCGTGATCGCGGGAATCAGGGTCTCCGCAAGCTCCTTGAAATCCCCTTTGAACTTGTAGATTCCCAGCAATTCCCGCACGGCCAAATAATACCACTTGGTGAACAGTTCGTATTGGCGTTCGTCCAGGGTTTTCGACTTCCCCTTTTTCAGGGAAATGATTTTCTTGAAATAATGCTGACGATCCGCCTGGGTCTTGGCCTGGTTGAACTGCACCAGGTTCTCGAAGTATTCCACCTCGGAGGCCTTGAGCTTGAAGACGCCCGCCAGGCTCAGGGCCGTGGTCATGGAGATGTTGGTCTTGCCCTGCAGGATTTGCGAGAAGAAACCGGCCGATTTGAATCCCGCGCGCAAAGCTATGAAACGGTACGAGAACTTGGGATCCAGGTCCTTGCGGGCCTGGTACAGCTCCTTCAATACCTGCCGGTAGTCGGAATGATCGAATATATCCATGCCGTTTCAGCCTGTCTGGTTGGAGCGCCGCACTCCAAAGATACCGATCGGCGCGCCATCCCGTCTCCGGAATCCGACCCCGAATCGGGAGAAATCGTACTTTACCACTAAACGATTCCCCAGGCTTTCGATCTTAGCGTTTCATGGCCCGGATTCCAAGCGGATTCGCCATAGAGCCTTGCCGTGCGTTGGCCTTTAAAATGGAGACCTCACTCTCCAAACTTGGGCCTCCCTGGATTCGAACCAGGACTTGAACGCATTTTGAGTGCGCTTCCTCTACCGTTGGGATAGAGGCCCGATTTTGGTGCCCGCCCGGAGATTTGAACTCCGAACATCCAAGTTCTGAACCTGGCGCCTCTACCAGTTGGGCTAGGCGGGCAATATCTGCTCTTGGTTGGAGTCGAGACACTAAAGCGGACATGGTGGGTCGGGGTGGAGTTGGACCACCAGAGCAATACGCAGGAATTTACAGTTCCGTGGGCTCACCAATGCCCAGCCGACCCATGATTCAAAACAGACAAAACGAAAAACCCCGGCTTTGCAGGCCGGGGCTCGAAAATGAAAAATTTCGCGCACGACCTACATTGGCTTACCGAGATAGCTGAGGCTCGACAATGATAGGCGTAACGTGCGCATGTCCCTATGATAATTCAGGTCGGAAAAAAATGCAAGGGAAAATCCGATTTTGTTATTCGGTCGCAAAAAGCCACGGAGCCCGTAGGAATAAGGGTTGGGGGCTGTCCCGGGTTTCCGGGAAGCTCCGCGCAGGGTAACCCGGGCGATACTCCGGGGCGGGCCCTCGGGTATTTATCTTTTGGCCATGACAAAACCGACCGTGCATGTGGTAGCCGCCCTCATTATCGAATACGGAACAGTATTGATCGCCAGGAAAAAACCAGGCAAGGCCAATGCGGGGCTTTGGGAATTTCCCGGAGGCAAGGTGGAAGATGGCGAGCGACTCCAGGATGGCCTGGTCCGGGAAATCGCGGAAGAGTTGGGAGTGAAGATCAAGGCGGGAGAGGTTTTCGCGGAAATCCTCCACGAAGATCCCGAGCGGATCATCCGCCTGATCGGGATCGATGCGGAGTGTTTGGACAAGAACTTCGTGCTCGCAGATCACGATGAAGTGCGCATGGTGCGCATTCCCGAGCTTTTGAAATTTGCGCTGGCCCCGGCGGACATCCCGTTGGCGCGGATGGTGATGGAGCGGGTCAAGCTCGCTCCGGAATGATCGTGAAATAAGCCGGCGAAAAGTCCGGACAAGCCCGGAATCGGCCAACAACGGTCCGGCGATGATACGGCAAAAGGATTCCGTTCCCATCGACCGCTTTTGCGCGGGAAGCGGATTCGGCCGCCCGGGCGTGCCCTCAGCCCCGGATTTTCGGCTCCGATATTAGCTTGGAAGCTTGCCTTGGGTGGGTGATCCAACGCGAAAAACCGGGCACGGAACCCGGAAACACAGGGAGACTTCGTATGGGTCCATCGACGCATAGCGCCATTTGCAAGTTCATGCTGCGGTTGGTATTCATGTCCGCTTTTACCGCCGTCGGAAGCACGGGCGCGGCCGGGCCGTTCAAGGTATTCATGATCGCCTCCCCGAACAGCGACCATCTCGTGTCCAGCATGGCCGCCCGGGATGCCATGATCAAGATGGGCCAGGCGAGCGGATTCACGGTCGACTTCACCACCGACACCAGCATCATCAACGATGCGACCTTGGCGAAATACCAGGTCTTCTTCCAGATGCATCTGGCGCCTTTCGAATTCTCCCTGAGCGCGCAAAAGGCCATGGAGAAATTCATCGGGCGGAAAAATGGCTGGGTGGGCGTGCATGCCGCGGGCCTGGTGCAGCCGGACTGGCAGCCATCCAACGTGCCCTACTGGAAATGGTACGAGGATTTTTTCGGCGGCGTGAAATACGTCACGCATCCTGCGCTCCAGACCGGAACCCTGAAAGTCGAGGACCGTGCCCACCCCGCAACATTGAGGTTACCGGTCTCCTTTCAAATCAAGGATGAGTGGTACGAGTTCTCCGGCAGCCCGCGCGCCAATGTGCGGGTGCTCGCCTCGGCGGACGAGAAGACCTATAACCAGGTCAAGCCCATGGGCGATCATCCCCTGGTATGGACGAACACCAAATTCGCCCGCATGATCTATATCGGCGTCGGCCACGACGCTTCCGATTGGTCCAACACCGACTATGTCGCCCTTGTGCACGATGCCGTGGAATGGGCGGCCACTTCGGATTCCACCACGACGGGCACGGGCACTTCGCTTCTTTCGCCTGCCGGGAAGGGATTACCGAAGTTGTGGATCGAATCGGGCAGGGTAAAAGTGCGTTCGCAGGGCGGGATGGGAGGTTTCGGCGCAATCTGGGATCCCCGGGGTCGCAGCCAGGTTACGCCCGTTCTCCCGCTTCCCTGAGTCGAACCTTCGCCCGGACAGTGCTTTCGGGCACCGTGCCCGGATACCCCTCGTTCCCAGTTTCGCTATCCGCTTTCAGGATTCCCCACCTGTCGCATTAGGCCTATTTCCCGTCGCACCTCGCTTAGGCCCGTCCTGCTTCCCGCGATAAGTTGACGCTATCCCGCGCTATGCGGAGAGCAATCGGCGGGATGCAGGGAGTGGGGATGCGGGCTATGGTTTTCCTGGTGGCGACGGCGGTCGTGGCGTGCTTCGCGGATTTGCCGCGCCTGCTGGTGTTCAATAAGGTGGAAGCGGGACAGTACGTCCATGAATCCATCCCGGACGGAGCCGGCGCCCTCATAAAGCTGGGGCGGGAAAACGGCTTCGTCGCGGACAGCACCTCCGACCTCACCGTTTTCAATTCCGCCAACCTGGCGCGATACAAGGCCGTGGCCTTCAATAACACCGGCGGCGAGGTGCTGGACATCAAGGGACAGCAGGCCTTTCAGGCGTTCATACGGGCCGGGGGCGAATTCGTGGGCTATCATTCCGCCTGCGGCACCGAATACAAATGGCCCTGGTACGGGGACATGATCGGGGGCGCGTATTTCAAAGAGCACCCCGCCATCCAAAAAGCGAAGGTCAAGGTGGAGGACGCCAACCATATTTCCACCGCGATGTTGCCCGCCGTGTGGGAGCGCACGGACGAATGGCATGACTACCAGGCCGATCCCCGCTCCAAGGTCCACGTATTGCTCACCCTCGATGAATCCTCCTATACGGGAGGGACCATGGGCAAAGATCACCCCATCGCCTGGTGCCGGGAGTATGAGGGCGACAGGGCTTGGTTTTCCAGTCTCGCCCACGGTAAGGAAAGTTTCCAGGAACCCCTCTTCCTCGCGCATCTATTGGGAGGCGTCAAATACGCCATGGCGCTCGCTCCGGTGGCCTCGCTGGCGCAGCCAGGTGGAGACGATTTTGGAACCGATCGGCAATGCCGGGACGGGTTCATGCAAGCCTCTCAATATCATCTGGGTATGGGGCGATCCGGACGGGCATCCCGCGGGCTCCCATGATTTCCCGGGCAACCGGGACAGATGGCTGGGCCTCTGCAAGACCCTGCGTAACGTCAATGTTACTGATGCCCACGATTGGCCGTCCCAGGCCCAATGGTCCGCGGCGGATCTGGTCGTGTTCGGTCTGCGGCTGCGCCCCGATCTGGACGATTCCTGCTACCGCGATTTGGACGGCTATCTGGCCAAGGGCAAGGGGCTCGCGGTCCTCCATGCGGGCTTGGCGCAACTGCAGGCGGACTCGCCCGTCAATGCGAAATTCGCCGCTCGCATCGGCCTTTCCTGGCGCGACGGGGTGGCCGCCTTTCGCGAAGGCGAATTCACCTTGGAAATCAGTCCGGAAATGAATGCGTCTCCCGCGCATCCATTGGCCGCGGGTTTTCCCGCCTCCATAAGGTTGACGGACGAGTGCTATTTCAATCTCGTGGGGGATGCCTCGAAGATCAAGGTCCTCGCCAAGGTCAATGAGAACGGATCGGATTGGCCTATGATGTGGAGCAAGCAGATCGGCGGCGGACGGGTATTCGTCACCGTGCCGGGCTATTTCAATTGGACCCATGACGATCCTTTCCACCGGATCCGGTATCACCGAAACGGCCGTCCTGCCGGATCTCCCTCCGCTCTTGCCTCCGGTTGCCGTGGCGCATGCGGTGTGCCCGGTTCCCTGGCCATTTACGATCTGCGCGGGGAAATGGCAACCACGGCGAAATACGACGGCGCGATGTGGCTGTCCGATCCGCCGGACTTGCGTGCGGCTCTTTATCTCTATGTCTTCAGGGGTGGAGGCGGAAAAATCCGTTCCTGCAGAATGGTTCCGTCCCATTGACGATCTTCAATCATCAAGCTTCCGGAACAGTTCTTGGCAGGCCTTTTAGTCGATCTTTTCCACCTTGCCAAAACCGAGCGCCTGGATTTTCCCCCGTTGCTCCAGAACCGACCAGGGTGATTTTTCGGCAACGGCCCTGACGATGGATTCCACATTCGGTTGGTCCTGGAATTCCCCGACGCTTTTCAAGGCAAGCCATGGCTGCTACTCCGCGGCCCTGCGGAGGACCCGGGGCGCATAGGGCTTGGTCTTGAAACCCTTGGCCGCGTAGAAAATATCGCCCCTGCCGGAATCGACCGCGGCGTTCAGGATTTCCTCGGCGTAAGGTTCATCTCTGAATACTTCGGAGGAAGGAAAGAGCACGCCTGTCGCCTAAAATAAGGAGGCTTTCCGGATAATGATTTCGGCCGTGAATCCGATGCTGGAAGCATCCTCCCATCCCGACTTCAAGCATTTTTTGATTTCCGCATCCTTGCGGGGAGGATCGGCGCTATCGACGCCTTCCAGCATTTCCACGGGGTCTTCCGAGGCGAAGGAAGGGGGAACCGCAAACCCGGATGCGAGGAGGGCGGAGAGCAGAAAAAACTTGATGCCGAAGCGCACACTTATTCCTTCGTAAACCGAGTCCATTACATAGAACCCATATAGGCATGGCGCGGATTGCCACGGATCGTGAGAAACAGAAATCCCCCGGCCTCAAACGAGACCGGGGGATTTTTTGTGGACCCAAAGAGATATAGTCAGAACGTTTCTTTCGAAGTCTGGCCCCGAGACAGGTTCAATTCTGAAAATTTTCATGGAATTCTCTAGTACCTAACTATTAGCAGAGCCACCTGATTTGTAAGGAAAAGATTACCAAGCCGCGGTTGGTTTCGAAGCGTATGGCTCGCCGGCCAGCGTCGCGCCTTCTCCGTTCATGGCACCAATGATTTCCGACCCGCTAATTCGAGAATTTTACCCGGGATGGATGGTAGGGCCGTGATATGTCCCGCAGCCCCTGCCTGAATCGCCTCCTTGGGCATTCCGAATACCACGCAAGAGGCCTCATCCTGGGCAATCGTTTCCGCTCCGGCATCTTTCATTTCCTTCAGCCCCGCGACCCCGTCGTTTCCCATTCCGGTCATGATCTCGCCAATCGCATTGGCGCCGGCAAAGCGCGCGACGAAAGCGATCGCAAGGAGGTGGTAGGGCCGTCGAGGCAACCGGAGCGGTGGTATTCATCCATGGTCGGACGGCGTTCGTCCCCGCACTTTCTTCCGAGGCGTTGAACGCGCAAGCGCAGTCCCTGCTCTCTTTCGCGGCCGGACGTCCGGTAGCCGCAGAGCTTTTCACCGAGTGGACGAAGGAAGAACTTGTGCATGCCCTCGCGCGCCTCGGTCGCGACGGCAACTCTTGGCCGCGGTTATGGATCCGGTTCCCGTCGCCTGAGGACGGCCCGGCCGAAGCGTGACGTTTCGCCGCCACCCTGAGCGACCAACAGCTTTCGCTCGGATCGAACCGGCTTCTCATTGACCCGGTGCGTGGAGGGAAGCGCCTCGCCATCCTGGCGTACCGACGGGACGCCGACGTGACTGCCCTTGAGGCGGAAAACGTATCCGTGGAGGGTTATTTCTGGCGACCCCGACCGACGCCGAAGAAGGGCTGCCGGGTCCGGGAATGGGAAGATCTCCCATCTCAGCACGATTCTAGTCCGGGGCATTTACTGAAGTAAACTTGTCCCTGTTATTCGAGCGCCCCAAGTCCCTTTGCCGTCGCGATCCAATGCCCGACAAGGTCGGCGGGATCGGCACCTACCGCACGGCCTAGATGCAATGCGAGCCCCATCAGCATTCCCGAAGCTTCCCGAACCGCATCGAAATTCCCCAAAGCGCCGAAGAAGGATTGGGTCTGCCCATCGAGCATCTCGAAATGGCGACGGCAAAAATCCGTTGGGCTATCAAAACCATCACCCAGATCCGGAAGCATCAGCCGATCCAACCATTCGGGACCCAGGTGCTTCGCCAAGTCTCCCGGAGATGAAGAGCCCAGTTCGCGCCAAAGACCCAAGGTCCGCGTGTCGCCGGATGCAGCCAGACCGGTTTCCAAAAGCAGGCCAAACGCACCGTCGGCCAATTGCTGCATCAGTTCCAGGTATTCATCCTGAGCGGTTTCGCTGGGCTTTGCATCTTGACTTGCGAGATAGGCCGCCACCGTCAAATGGGGCAGCTTTACGACATCGGGGCATCCTTCTAAGCAGGGGAACCCCGAGCCGTGATGGATATACTGGAACCGTCCTCCCTGTCCTTGCCGACCTAGGGGGTATAACCGGCAAGCCAAAGGCCGGCCCACATGCACGCTGCAACCGCTCCCGGGCAGGTATTGGCTGCAGGCGGCTTGGTTATTCCAACCGGCAGGTCCGTCGAAGCGCAGGCGTATGCCGCCGAAATCGCAATACTGATCGCGAAAGGCCCGAGGAGCGATATCTTTGGCCGCGGCCAGGCGCGCGAGTTCCCAGGGGTTCAGCCAAACCGATTTGCCATGACAGCAAGTACCGGAGCGCGTGCAGGACAGGGGCAGAGTGTCGGTAAGGGAGAGGATGGTGATGTCCGGCATGTCATTCCAAATGTAAATCCCAGCCTAACCTTGGGCACATTGAAAGACGTATACGTGAGCGAGGCGCATCGGGACAATCCGGCGGCGAGTTGCGCCGTAACTACCTTTGCGTCGGAAATTGCGCGCGGACCTGAATGACAAGAAGCTGTCGCGGGAAGTGCTGAAACCCGATTAACTTTCACACCAAAAACAGAAAGCCCCAAGTCCTAAGACCGGGGGCTTTCTGGTGGAGCTTAGGAGAGTCGAACTCCTGACCTCTTCATTGCGAACGAAGCGCTCTACCAACTGAGCTAAAGCCCCGACAAGAGCGCGTTAAAATTGAAAATTCCTGGGATATTTCCAAGCGGAACGGCCCAACTTCGCGATCCGTCCCAAAAGGACTGCGGAGATAGCCCGGAAATAAGTGGAATCGAAGGCATTCTCTATTTCATCACACTACAAAAAACAGAATATAGCCCATTATTATTGAAATAAATTCGGAAATGGTTGTTAAAAACGTATATATATACACTACGATACGAATAACCGGGGTTTGGCCCCGCCCATCCTTCCGGAGGACCCATGTTCGTGAAAGCTACGGCCATCCTGCTATTGTCGGCTTCTTTGTTCCTTTCCTCGTGCCAATCCGATGCGACCACTCCGGGAACGGATCCCAAGAACAAGCAAATCCTGGTCTCCCTGAGCACGGCCGAGCGCGCGGTGGTCAAGAGCGACAACGGCTTCGGGTTCCGCCTTTTCGCTTCCCTGGCCACGGGCGAAACCAAGGGTAACCTCATTGTTTCCCCCCTGAGCGTGTCCATGGCCCTGACCATGGCCTACAACGGCGCCCGCAACGCGACCGAAACGGCCATGGGTTCGCAGTTGGGTTTCGGCGGAATGGATCGCGCCGGAGTAAACGCCTTCTACGCCAGACTCATCCCAGCCCTGATGGGAGTGGATCCCAATGTCAAGATGCAGATCGCAAACTCGGTTTGGACGAACTCGGGTTTCCCTGTCGAAGCGGATTACCTGCAGCTCAATCGCGATACCTTCGGGGCGGAGGTCCAGACGCTGGACTTCGCCGCGCCGCAAACCGCGACGATCATCAATGATTGGGTCAAGGCGAAGACGAACGGTCTGATTCCCTCTATCCTTGTCCCGCCCTTGGATCCGACGCTCGAGGTTTTGCTCATCAACGCCCTGTATTTCAAAGGCAATTGGTCCTTGCCTTTCGATCCCAAGCGCACCTACGACGGGGAATTCCATTTGGCGGACGGCACGGCGAAAACCTGCCGCATGATGAACGCGGACAATGCCTTCCTCTCCTTCGCGGACGGCAAGGTGAATGCCCTGGAACTTCCCTACGGTGATTCCCTGTACTCCATGGTCTTTTTGCAACCCGTGGACACGGCCGGCATGCCGAAACTGATTGCGGACCTGGGAACCGGATCCTGGGACGGATGGGAGGATAAATTCGTCGTCCATCACGGCCCCGTGCAGGTCCCGAAATTCAAGCTTGAATACAAGCAGTCTCTGACCCAGGTGCTGCAATCGATGGGCATGGGCATCGCGTTTTCCGACGCCGCGGACTTCACCGGCATCCACAAGGAGGGTGGCCTGGCCATCTCCGACGTTCTCCATAAGACCTATGTGAACGTGGATGAGAAGGGCACCGAGGCGGCGGCGGTCACGGCGGTGATGGTGGGTACGACCTCGATCCAATTGGATCTGATCAAGTTGGATCGGCCCTTCGTCTTCATCCTCCGGGAGAAATCCTCCGGCACGGTACTGTTCCTTGGCCGCATCATGGATCCCACCCTTTAGCAGGGTGTTGCGGAGATCTCTCGTAGCGTCGGCCCGTCTGAATCGGGTTTCCGCATCCGTTTCGCCGGACGGTTCCGGCCAAGGCTCCGCAAAGCCGTTCAATTCGCGGTCCGACCGCGATCCCGGTTTCCCCGGCCCACATTCCTTCCTATATTTCCCCACGTAAACCAGGGGAGGCCTCGAGGCCTGAGAACCGGGTATTCGCAATCGGCTCTTTCGATGTTCCGCGCAGCGGAACTCGAAGACTTCGCCGAAGGCGAAGTCCGGGACCCTAGCACCTGATCCGGGTCATGCCGGCGTAGGAAGGTTTCCCCAGGTGCTCGCTGCATTGTCATGAACACGAGACCGAAGGGGACTTCCCATGATCCATAATCCCGCCCTGAGCGCCAAAGACAAAGACCAGAAGAACATCGTAACCGATCAGGCCGTCACGCGGGAGCCCTTTCCCAACTCGACCAAGATCCATCGACCCGGAACCCTGCATCCTTCCGTGCGCGTGGCCATGCGCGAGATCGCGCTCCACAACACCAAGTCCCATTTCGAAAAAAGCCTGGATCGCCCCAACGCCCCCGTGGTCGTCTACGACACTTCGGGACCGTATACGGATTCGGCCGCGGACATCGACGTGCGCAAGGGACTGAACCCATTGCGGCAACGGTGGATCCTGGATCGCGGGGACGTGGAAGCCCTGCCGGATCAGAGCTCTGAATACGGCCGCCGCCGCGCAGCCGATCCCGCCCTGGAATCCCTCCGCTTCACCCAATCGCGCAAGCCCCTGAAGGCCAAGGCAGGCAAAACCGTCACCCAATTCGAATACGCCCGCCAGGGCATCATCACCCCGGAGATGGAATACATCGCCATCCGCGAGAACCTCCAGGCCGAGGCGCGCGAAGAATCCTTGCTGCGCCAGCATCCCGGCGACAGCAAAGGCGCCGCCATCCCCAAGATCATCACGCCCGAGTTCGTGCGGTCCGAAGTGGCCCGCGGCCGCGCCATCATCCCCTGCAACATCAACCATCCGGAACTGGAGCCCATGATCATCGGGCGCAACTTCCTGGTGAAGATCAACGCCAACATCGGCAACTCCGCCATCGCTTCTTCCATCGAGGAGGAAGTGGAGAAGATGGTCTGGTCCGTGCGCTGGGGCGCGGACACGGTCATGGATCTTTCCACCGGCAAGAACATCCACGAGACGCGCGAATGGATCCTGCGCAACTCTCCCGTGCCCATCGGAACCGTGCCCATCTACCAGGCTTTGGAAAAGGTGAACGGCAAGGCCGAGGATCTGACCTGGGAACTGTTCCGGGACACCCTTATCGAACAGGCCGAGCAGGGGGGGGATTATTTCACCATCCACGCGGGCGTCCTCCTGCGCTACGTGCCCATGACGGCCAAGCGCATGACCGGCATCGTCTCGCGCGGCGGCAGCATCATGGCCAAGTGGTGCCTGGCGCACCACAAAGAGAACTTCCTCTACACCCATTGGCGCGACATCTGCGACATCATGCGCGCCTACGACGTGTCCTTCTCCATCGGGGACGGCCTGCGTCCCGGATCCATCTACGACGCCAACGACGAGGCCCAGTTCGCCGAGCTCAAGACCCAGGGCGAGCTCACCGAGATCGCCTGGGACATGGGCGTGCAAGTGATGAATGAAGGCCCCGGCCACGTGCCCATGCACATGATCGAAGAGAACATGAAGAAGCAGATCGAATGGTGCCACGAGGCGCCGTTCTATACGCTCGGGCCCCTCACCACGGACATCGCCCCCGGCTACGACCACATCACCAGCGGCATCGGAGCCGCCATGATCGGCTGGTACGGCTGCGCCATGCTCTGCTACGTAACGCCCAAGGAACACCTGGGCCTGCCCAACCGCGAGGACGTCAAGGTCGGCGTGATCACCTACAAGCTGGCGGCCCATGCGGCCGATCTGGCCAAAGGCCACCCCGCCGCGCAGTACCGGGACAACGCCCTGTCGCGCGCGCGCTTCGAGTTCCGCTGGCATGATCAGTTCAACCTGTCCCTCGATCCGGACACCGCCCGCAGCTTCCACGACGAGACCTTGCCGAATGAAGGAGCGAAGCTCGCCCACTTCTGCTCCATGTGCGGCCCGAACTTCTGCTCCATGAAAATCACGGACGACGTGCGCGCCTACGCGGAGAAGCAAGGCGTGGAAGAGGCGGAAGCGCTCGCCAAGGGCATGGCGGAAAAGTCACAGGAATTCGTGAACGCGGGCGCGGAGATTTACCGGGAGGAGTAGAAGTTTTCCCGGATCCACTAATTTCTTCCATCGTTCCTATCAGGGTTTGAAGTTTTCGCGGCGGGATCTCCCGCCGTTTCTGTTTCCATTCGAACCGTCCGCGGGTATAATCGAGGTTCGCTTCCGGGTTTTAGGCGTCCGCAATCGGGCGCGGCAAAGAAAAAGCGAAAGGCGGAAAATGGATTCGGTCAAGACGGCGCTTCCGCTGGAAGCGTCCACGCAGGAAATCATGGCCGTCGACGGCAGTACCAGCATGTTCAAGGTGTACGAGCGCGTGTTCAGCACCACCCGGGAAACCAAGGGTTTCCGGCTCGTCAACTTCACGTCCGGACGCATCGCCCTCGACTGGATGGATCAGAATCCCGAACGCAAGCCCCCGGCCATATTGCTGGACAGGCACATGGAAGGCTTCAGCGGCATGGACATGCTTAAACGCCTCAAGACCGAGGATCGCTGGAAGGTGATTCCCGTAATCATGGTTTCCTTTCAGGGGGAAGAAGCGCATGTGGTGGAGGCCATCAAAGGCGGCGCGAGCGATTTCATGGTAAAGCCGCTGCAAAGCGGCGTCCTGGCCGCCAAACTGCTGCGGGTGTTGGCCGCGCGTGAGGCGGCGGTGAAGCGGAACCCTTCGGCTCCGGCTTACAAAATCCCGGCTTTGGTTCAGGCCGCCCTCGCACAGGGGGAAAAAACATAAAAGTCAGCGTGTTGAACGACGTTGAGGAGTTGCAAAACAACTCTGGAGCGAAACGCCGGAGTGTTCGGAAAGCGTTGAGCGTGGAGTTGCAAGGCAACTCTGGAGCGAAACGCCAGAGTGTTCGGAAAGCGTTGAGCGTGGAGTTGCAAGGCAACTCTGGAGCGAAACGCCAGTCTCAGGCCCCTTCGAGCTCATAGAGTACAACCGGGGAATCCTTGGGCAGGAACAGGCCTCCTCCAGCGCTGCGGAAATGGCGTCCGAGAAGATCGCGGTACCAGCGATCCTCCCGAAGGTAGACCTTGCCGTCCGTCATCTTGCGGTTGCAGTGGATTTCCCAATCCCGCTTGGTGATGATTTCCAGATACAAGGCGCCCCGGCACAGGCGCGCCAGGTTTTCCATGGCTTCGCCCGCTTCGGCATCCCCGAGGTATTGCAGCACGCTTTGGCAGAGGACCAAATCGTAGCGTCCCCGTCCGCGGAAATCCGCCGCCGAACTTTGCGTCCAGCCGTATTTCGCGCACAAGTACTCGCTGATCTCCACGCCGGTATACTCGCCGCGGGGATGGTGCTTGGCCAAAAGACCCCGCCATCGGCCCAGGCCGCACCCCATGTCCAACACCCGCTTCACGGGTATTCCCAGATGGCCCAGGTACCCGAAAAGGAACTTGGCCATGCGCTCTTCGGCGGCGGCGGAGCGCACCCGGGTGTCCGTGTCCAGATAGAAACGCCGGTAATAGGCTTCGTTGAAGACATCCGCGGGACGGGAAGGTCCGGTGCGTTTTTGGGGGCTTGGTCTAAGGGTCGTCATGGACGGTTAAGATAGATTCTCGGGACTTATCAACGGTGGCGGCCGGACCGGCGATGGAAGCGATAGGGAAGGTAAGGGTGTGGGGCGGGCAAGGAAAGGTGTTTGGGGTAATAGGCTTCGGGCCAATCATTTTACTCTTGCAAGACCTGGCGTTTTAAAGTACTTTACTGGGGTAGAGGCAAAATCGCCATATCCTTCTGGATATCCGTGGTTCCCTCTGCTTAGAACGATGGTATTATCCAATCCCCCAGCTGACGTCTCGAAAGTGAGTCTCCGAGGACCCTTGATAATTCCTTGTTCCGTTCACCCTAACCTTCTCAATAGTATCCAAGGAGACATATGAATATTTACGTTGGAAACCTCGCTTTCAGCGTAACCCAGGACGAACTTTCCGAAGCTTTCGGAGCGTTTGGTCGGGTCACTTCCACCAAGATCATCGTGGACCGGGAAACCGGCAACCCGCGCGGATTCGCGTTCGTCGAAATGGCTGATCAGGGCGAAGCCCTCAAGGCCATCCAGGGCATGAACGGCGTCCAGATCCAGGGTCGTCCGATTTCCGTGAATGAAGCTCGTCCCCGCACCCCCGGTGGTGGCGGCGGCGGTGGCGGCATGGGCGGCGGACCGCGTGGCGGTTGAGGCGGCGGCGGCTCCCGCGGCTTCGGCGGCGGCGGCGGGGGGCGCAAACGCTGGGGATCGACCCCAAA